>Ga0208826_1000286_pt1 | contig 56397 bp, 37 predicted proteins | sample AD_UKC115_MetaG_FD_184451 | JGI IMG/M metagenome (GOLD analysis project Ga0208826, IMG submission 184451) | Active sludge microbial communities of municipal wastewater-treating anaerobic digesters from Hong Kong - AD_UKC115_MetaG (SPAdes)... | ecosystem: Engineered > Bioreactor > Anaerobic >... | reverse complement strand
CAGGGACAATTCTTCCGACAATTCAAGATTTAGCGACAGACCTAAGAGAAGATTTGACGGAGATCGTCCAGCAGAAGATCGCAGATTTAGCGACAGACCTAAGAGAAGATTCGACGGAGATCGTCCAGCAGAAGATCGCAGATTTAGCGACAGACCTAAAAGAAGATTTGACGGAGATCGTCCAGCAGAAGATCGCAGATTTAGCGACAGACCTAAGAGAAGATTTGACGGAGATCGTCCAGCAGAAGATCGCAGATTTAGCGACAGACCTAAGAGAAGATTTGACGGAGATCGTCCAGCAGAAGATCGCAGATTTAGCGACAGACCTAAGAGAAGATTTGACGGAGATCGTCCAGCAGAAGATCGCAGATTTAGCGACAGACCTAAGAGAAGATTTGACGGAGATCGTCCAGTCAGAAATCCTAAGCCGAGAGCTGAGGAATATGTGCCAAAACCAAGAAGAGCTACGGCAGAAGAAAATGAAAGCATCCGACTCAACAAGTTCATTGCTAACTCTGGCATATGTTCAAGAAGAGAAGCTGATGATTATATCGTAGCCGGGCTTATTACAGTCAACGGACAGATAATCACAGAACTGGGTACCAAGATTAAAGCTACCGATGATGTAAGATTCAATGGTGAAAGGCTTCATGGCGAAGAGAAGGTTTATATTCTAATGAATAAACCTAAGGACTTTGTCACCACTGTCACCGATCCTAATGCCGAGAAGACTGTTTTGGACCTTGTGGCAGGTAAGTGCCCCCAAAGAGTTTACCCTGTCGGGCGCCTCGATAAGGCTACCACTGGGGTACTCCTCCTTACAAATGATGGTGAACTGTCAGATAAACTAACTCATCCGTCCAATAGAGTTAGAAAGATTTACCATGTATTTTTGGATAAGAACCTTTCAAAGAGTGATTTCGACAAGATACTTGAAGGAGTTGAACTGGAAGATGGACCTATGTTTGCTGACGCACTTTCATTTATTGATGAAGATGAAAGCCAGGTAGGTCTTGAAATCCATTCAGGAAGAAATCGTGTGGTTAGAAGGATGTTCGAAGCTTTGGGATATAAGGTTAAAAAACTCGACAGAGTTCTTTTTGCAGGGCTTACAAAGAAAGGGCTTCGCAGAGGGCAGTGGCGTTTCCTTACAGAACAGGAGGTAGCTTTGCTCAAAATGGGACAATTTGAATAATGACAGAAGATAAGAGTATACATAAGGCTGGTTTTGTCAACATAATCGGTAATCCGAATGTTGGCAAATCAACCTTGATGAATCTTCTCGTCGGAGAACGACTCTCCATTGTAACTGCTAAGGCTCAGACTACTCGTCACAGGATTATGGGCATTGTTAACGGTGATGACTATCAGATAGTATTTTCCGACACACCAGGCATAATTCGTCCAAACTACAAGCTTCAGGAGAGTATGATGGAATTTGTCAATAGTGCTGTAGGAGATGCTGATGTCATTCTCTATGTAACTGATGTGGTTGAAAACAGCACCAAAAACATGGAATTCATCGAAAGGATGAACAATGTCTCCATTCCTGTCCTTATAGTCATTAACAAGATTGATCTCTCCAATCAGACGGCTCTTGAAGAGTTGTATGAAAAGTGGAGCAATCTTGTGCCAAAAGCTGAGATTTTCCCAATTTCTGCCAAAGAAAAATTTAATATCGACCCTCTGTTCAACAAAATTGTATCGCTGATTCCTGAAAGTCCGGCCTGGTATGACAAGGATACTTTGACTGACAGAAATATGAGGTTTTTTGCCTCAGAGATTTTGCGCGAAAAAATTTTGCTGAATTATGACAAAGAGATCCCCTACTCTTCTGAGGTTGTCATCGAGAGCTTTAAAGAGATGGACAATCTATATCATATTGAAGCTGTCATAAATGTTCTCAGGGATTCTCAAAAAGGTATTATAATTGGTAATAAGGGGTCTGCACTCAAAAGGACAGGTACTATGGCCAGGAAGGATATGGAAGCCTTTTTTGAAAAAAAAGTATTTTTACAGATCTTTGTAAAGGTAAATCCGAACTGGAGGGATGATAGTAAGAAGCTCAAGCAATTCGGATATATCCCCGAATAACATTTAATTTATATATGAGTACCCCCGATATTGACAACGACCAGGAAATTGAAGAACCTATCGATGGCGAAGATTTATCCGAAAATAATAGATACGAAAAAATCATTGAGGATGGCGAGAAGAGGTACAAGCTGACAGGCATGTACAGGGAGTGGTTTTTGGATTATGCTTCCTACGTGATTCTCGAAAGAGCCGTTCCTCATATCGATGATGGTCTGAAGCCTGTACAGAGACGCATTCTCCATGCCATGAAAAAGATGGATGACGGCCGCTACAACAAAGTGGCCAACATCATCGGCTTTACAATGCAATTTCATCCACACGGAGATGCATCTATTGGTGAAGCATTGGTACAGTTGGGCCAAAAGGAATACCTCATTGACTGTCAGGGAAATTGGGGCAATATTCTTACTGGAGATTCTGCTGCTGCCCCTCGTTATATTGAGGCACGACTCAGTAAATTTGCAAATGAGGTGCTTTTCAATCCAAAGACAACTGTCTGGATGAAATCTTATGACGACAGGAATCTGGAGCCTGTCAACCTTCCCGTCAAATTTCCACTATTGCTTGCACAGGGTGTAGAAGGTATTGCCGTAGGTCTTGCTTCTAAAATTCTTCCACACAATTTCAACGAGCTTATTGATGCCTCCATAGACTATCTGAGCAATCGGGATTTTATTCTCTTTCCTGATTTCCCTACAGGAGGTCTGATTGATTGTTCCAGATATAACCAGGGACTAAGAGGAGGAGTGGTAAAGGTTAGGGCCAAAATTACGAAGCTCGATAAAAGGACTTTGGTCATTACTGAGATCCCTTTTGGACTTACAACCTCCAAATTGATAGAATCTATCCTCAAGGCAAATGACAAGGGGAAAATCAGAATAAAGAAAGTTGACGACAATACAGCTGCAGGGGCAGAAATTGTGGTTCACCTTGCAAATGACGTATCTCCCGATAAGACTATTGATGCGCTTTATGCCTTTACTGACTGCGAAATATCAATATCTCCAAATAGTTGTGTCATCAAGGATAACTATCCTCATTTCATAGGAGTGGACGAAATACTCAGGCACAACACTGATGTCACAAAGTCACTTCTCAAAAAAGAGCTTGAAATCAGATTGTCTGAACTGGAAGAGTCATGGCATTACACCTCTCTCGAGAAGATATTTTTTGAACAGCGCGTATATAAAATATTGGAAGATAAAGCTGAAAGTTGGGATGATCAGCTTGATGCTGTTGAGACTGAACTTAAAAAGTATGAATCACAGCTTAGAAAGGAGGTTGTACATGATGATGTCCTGCGGCTTGTTGAAAAGCCCGTAAGGAAAATATCTTCCTTTGATATCAAACAACTCGATACAGCAATTAAGAACATTGAGAATGAGGAGAAAACAGTTAAGCACAATCTCGATAACCTTGTGGATTATACTATTCAATATTTTTCTCAGTTAAAAAAGAAATATGGTTCCAAATATCCCCGGAAAACCGAAATCTGCAACTTTGAAACCATCGAGGCCACCAGAGTTGTGGTTGCCAATGCCAAACTTTACGCCAACAAGGCTGAGGGTTTTGTGGGCATGGACCTTAAGAGGGACGAAAATGCAGAATATGTTTGTGAATGTTCTGATATAGACGATATTATTGTTTTTCTTAAGAATGGGAAATATTTGGTAACCAAAATTAGCGAAAAGGCTTTTGTGGGCAAGGATATTATTCATGTGGGAGTTTTTACGAGAAATGATGACAGATGTATTTATAATGTGGTTTACCGCAATGGAAAAGGCGGAGAAACTTACGTCAAAAGATTTGCTGTTACCGGCGTCACTCGCGATAAGGAGTATGATCTGACTCAGGGAAAGGAGGGTTCTCAGGTGCTTTGGTTTACTGCCAATCCAAATGGTGAGGCAGAGGTTTTGAAGGTATTTTTGAAGCCGAGACCCAAGCTCAAAAAGCTGGTATTTGACTATGATATGTCAAAATTGGCCATTAAGAATCGTGCCTCTATGGGGAATTTGCTTACTAAGAATGCCGTATATAAGATTCAGCTTAAAAGTAAAGGTGTTTCTCAATTTGGTGGACAGCCTGTTTGGTTTGATACCGATATCAACAGGCTTAATGTTGATTCGAGAGGCGTTTATCTGGGAGACTTTATGCCCGGAGACAGAATATTGGCCATTTGCAACAATGGTGAATACTATACTACCAATTTTGACCTGAGCAACAGATATCAGGGTGAAATACTTTCTGTTGAGAAACTTGACATTCACAAAATATATACTGCAGTCTATTTTGATGGTGAACAAAACTGTTTTTACATCAAGAGATTTTGTTTTGAACCAAGTGACAATGTGGTTACTCTTTTTATAAGTGAAGCTCCCGGCTCTTATCTTCACAGTATATCTTCTGATCTCTACCCGCAAGTTGAGATAACTTTTGGTGGGAAACACAGTAAAAGAGGCAACGAAAAAATTGACGTTGAAGAGTTTATTGCCTGCAAGAGTCTTAGGGCAAAAGGTAAACGTCTTACTTCGTTTGAGGTAAGTGAGATAAGATTTATTGAACCTCTTGCTAAGGAGAGCAACGGTGTAATTGTTGATCAAAACGGTGTTTCTGAAGAAACTGAAGAATCCAGTTCCGAAGGTGAGCCTACTCTTTTTTAGTATAATTATTCTTCTGCTATGATTATTTCTTTGACAGGTTTCATGGGCGTAGGCAAAAGTACTCTTGCCAGATTGCTTGCAGGATCTCTATGTTGCAGAGTTATTGACCTTGACCGGCTTGTTGAAAAGGAACAGGGAAAATCAGTTGCTGAAATTTTCCAAACCTATGGAGAAAATTATTTCAGAAAACTCGAAGAAGAGGCACTTAAAAGAATAATCAGCGAAAACAGTGAAAGGCTCTTGATTATCTCTTTGGGAGGAGGAACACTTATCTCTGAAAATAATCAAAAAATTATCAAGGAGTATACTAACTGTATCTATCTGAGAGCCTCCGTAAATTTACTGACAGAACGTCTTGCCTCACACAGAGGCAAAAGACCTGCCCTGGACAGCATAGACGATAATTCTCTTGAACTGGAAGTCTCCAATCTGCTTCAAAAACGTTTAAGAGGCTACGAAAATACGGCCAAGTTGATAATTGATGTTGACGAAAAATCTGTCAGATCAATATTAAATGAAATAATTGCAGGACTGGACTCTTTTAGCGAGGTTTGATATCTTTAATCCTAAGCTGGATGTTAGAGACTCCTCTGTAGTAATTTTCAGTGATTGCATAGCAGATGTCCACTGGATTGCCATCTTTTAGATGGTCAAAATGTTCAGAAAGATTGAATGCAATGGCGGATATGCTCTTTCTGAAATCGTCCTCCTGGATAAGATCAAGTTTAAGGTGTCCACTGTCTGACCCTACCTTTCTGCCGTTTCCGTTGTCATAAACATTTTGTGAAACAAAGACCGGCGCAGGGTTGCCTGGTCCAAACGGTTGAAATTGCTTGAGTACTTCAAAAAATTCAGGTGTTATCTGCTTAAAGTCAAGGGTAGCATCTATTTCTACAATGGGTGTAAGGACTTCCCTGGTGATGGTTGAGGATACAACTGACTCAAATTTTTCACAGAATTTTTTTAGATTCTCTTCTTTGAGTGTCAAACCTGCAGCATACATATGCCCTCCAAAATTTTCCAGGTATTCGGAACATTTTTCTATGGCTTCGTAGAGGTCAAAGCCCGGAATACTTCTGGCTGAACCGGTCACAAAACCATTAGATTTACTGAGTACAATAGTGGGTTTATAATAGCTTTCAACAAGGCGCGAGGCTACAATACCCAAAACTCCTTTATGCCAGCTTGGATTGTAAACTATTGTTGAATTCTTAGTGTTGAAATCATCAGAGTTAGCAACCATATCACTTGCCTCTTGAGTAATCCTCCTGTCTTCGTTCTTCCGATCGTTATTATGAATATTTATGGTATCTCCTATCAGTCTGGCGTCGTCATCGTTTCTTGATGTCAGCAGATCTACGGCAGTCTTTCCGGATTCCATTCTTCCAGCAGCATTGATTCTTGGACCAATTTTGAAAACTATGTCGTCAATAGTGATCGAATGCTTTTCCAGCCCGGAGAGTTTTATTATGGAAAGCAGTCCTCTTCTTGGAGAACTGTTTAGCTGCTTTAAACCATAATACGCCAAAACACGGTTTTCACCTGTTATCGAGACAAGATCGGAGGCTATGCTTACTACAAGTAAATCAAGAAAAGAGAGAACATCTTCTGCTGGTATATTGTTCTTGATTGCAAATGCCTGCATAAATTTGAATCCAACACCGCATCCGGAAAGATCATCAAAAGGATAGCTACAGTCAGACCTCTTGGGATCCAATACTGCTTCGGCTTCTGGAAGGGTCTCTCCAGGAAGGTGGTGATCACATATTATGAAATCTATCCCCTTGGCTTTGGCGTATTTCACTTTCTCTACAGCCTTTATCCCGCAATCAAGTGCTATAATTAGAGTAAAACCATTTTCTGAAGCCCAGTCTATACTTTTGTACGATATCCCGTAACCCTCGTCATACCTGTTAGGAATATAGTAGTCTAAATCGCTTTCAGAGTGCTTCTTCAAAAAAGAGTAAACCAAAGATACCGCCGTAGTGCCGTCTACATCATAATCGCCGTAAATGAGTATTCTTTCACGGCGATTAATTGCGGTACTAAGTCTTTCGACAGCCTTGTCCATATCTTTCATCAGAAAAGGATCATGAAGCTGATCCAATTGTGGTCTGAGAAAAGATCTTGCCTCTGCCTGCGATTTTATGCCTCTCTGTACTAACAGACTGGCAAGGGCTTCATCTATACCCAATTCCGCAGACAGACGCCGTACTGCTTCCGGATCTCCCGGCTGTCTTATTACCCATTTTTTCTCTAAAGCCATAATGGCAAAGGTACTGAATATTTCGTCAGGTTATTAAAAAAAGTTAATTTTGCCCCCAATTAAAATCGTATAAAGAAATGGATTACACCGAGCTTAACGAACAGGAAAGAAATCGCAGGGATTCTCTTACAGCTATGCGCCAATTGGGTATAGAACCATACCCGGCAGAGGCATTTGATGTTAACACCAATACAAGAGAGATAAAATCAGATTATAAACAGGAGCTTGGTAATTTTAAAGATGTTAAAATTGCGGGACGTATCATGAGCAGACGAATCATGGGTGCTGCTGCATTCATTGAGCTGCAGGACGAACAGGGAAAGATACAAGTCTATATCAAACGGGACGAGATTTGCCAGGGGGATGATAAAACTCTCTACAATACTGTTTTCAAGAAACTGCTTGATATTGGTGATATTATAGGCATTCATGGCTTTGTATTTATCACTCAAACCGGAGAACTTACCATTCATGCCACTTTCCTAAAGGTTTTGAGCAAATCGCTCAGGGTTCTTCCAATTGTTAAGGAAAAAGATGACCAGGTTTATGATGCTTTCTCCGATCCTGAACTTAGATACCGGATGCGTTATGTTGATCTTATAGTGAATCCTTCGGTCAGAGAGACTTTTGTAAAAAGGTCAAAAATTATATCTACTATGAGGGAGTTTTTTAATCAACATAGTTATCTCGAAGTTGAAACTCCTATTCTTCAACCTATTCCGGGAGGTGCTAATGCGCGACCTTTTGTGACTCATCACAATGCTCTCGATATACCACTTTATCTTAGGATTGCAAATGAGTTATATCTTAAAAGACTGATAGTGGGTGGATATAATGGAGTTTACGAGTTTGCCAAGGATTTTCGCAATGAAGGTATGGACAGGACTCACAATCCGGAATTTACTGTACTGGAAATCTATGTGGCTTACAAAGATTATTTCTGGATGATGGATTTTGTGGAAAAGATGATTGAGAAAGTGGCTCTTGCTCTTTATGACAAAACTTTATTGACAGTTGGAGACAAAGAAATTGAGTTCAAGGCTCCTTACAGAAGACTCCCCATGCTTGAAGCCATCAGAGAATTTGCCGGTGTAGATGTGGAGGGTATGGATGAGGATGAGCTAAGAAAGGTATGCGAGAAACTGAATGTTCCTATAAACAAAACTATGGGTACAGGAAAGCTCATAGATGCTATTTTTGGAGAATATTGCGAAGAACATCTTGTACAGCCTACATTTATTGTCGATTATCCTGTGGAAACCTCTCCTCTTACTAAGAGACACCGAAACAATCCTAATCTTACTGAGAGATTTGAGCTTTTTGTAAATGGCAAGGAGCTTGCAAATGCCTATAGTGAGTTGAATGACCCTGTCGACCAGCTTGAACGCTTTCAGGAGCAGCTCAAATTGAAAGATAAAGGTGATGATGAGGCTATGTATATTGACATGGATTTTGTGAGAGCTCTTGAATACGGTATGCCGCCAACATCTGGCATGGGAATAGGAATTGACCGCCTCGCAATGCTTATGACCAATTCCCCTTCCATACAGGATGTAATATTCTTCCCTCAAATGCGCCCTGAGAAGATATAATAAAATGATTATTGACACTCTTTCATCAGCTAAGAACCCACGTATTAAAGAGTTGGTTTCTCTACAGAAGAACTCCTCAAAACGTCGGGAAAGTGGATTGTTTGTGGTAGAGGGTGTCAGAGAGGTTGATGCTTGTGTTAAGGGTGGCTATATTCTTGAATTTCTTTTTTTTGTACCTGTATTGTTCTCTGAACAAAAAGCACTTGCCACAGGATGTCCTCATCTTAACATAATTTCTGAAGATGTCTATTCTACAGTTGCATATAGAGGAAGTACGGAGGGAGTCATAGCTATTGTCAGGGAAAAGAGGATGGTTATTGACAATGTTAAACTTTCTAAAAATCCGTTGGTGATTGTATTGGAATCGGTTGAAAAACCCGGTAACTTGGGCGCTGTTTTAAGAACTGCTGATGCAGCGGGTGTAGATGCGGTAATTGTATGTGACCCGCTTACAGATCTTTTTAATCCCAATCTCATCCGTTCGAGCCTGGGTGCTATTTTTACAATGCAGGTAGTTGCTTGCTCTTCCGAAGAATGCTGTCTTTGGCTTAAAAGAGAAAAAATTTTAATTTTTACCTCTGAGGTACAGGCTTCTGAGTGGTACTATAATTCCGATTTTACCATGCCTTCGGCTTTGGTGATGGGAAGTGAGGCTAATGGTCTTTCTCAATATTGGAGAGACAATGCAGACCGAAGAATAAAAATTCCCATGAAGGGGTTTGTTGATTCTCTAAATGTGTCGGTTTCTGCTGCAATTCTCTGTTTCGAAGCTGTCCGTCAGAGGAATTCCAAAGAAAATTTTACATAGACTCTAATTTTTATTATAATGCGTTTTGCTGTCGCCGGTAATCCTGTCAATCACTCTCTCAGCCCTGCCCTGTTCAGAGCTGCCTATGGCAATTCTGAAGATAGTTATGGACTAATTGAAGCAAAATCTGTAGAAGAAGTTATTGAACGGTTCAGAGGTGAGGGCTATGACGGAATTAATGTTACAGCTCCTTTCAAGGAGGGTGTTCTTGGGTTTGTGGACATCCGAAGTGAACTTGACATTGCTATTGGTGCCGCAAATACTCTTTTGATGAGAAATGGATTGATTTATTCTTTTAATACTGACTATAATGGAGTTCAGGAGTGTATCAAACCTTTTGCTGGCAGTGGTAAGAAGGTGCTTGTGATAGGATGCGGAGGTGCTGGTAAAGCTGCTGCCCTGGCAGCGGCCGGCCTTAAGTGTCAGGTTACTGTTGTTAACCGCTCTTTAGAAAAGGCGCAACAATTTGCCGAAGATCATTCGCTTGCCGCCGGCCACATGAATGACTTGATAACTTTGATAGATAGATCAGATATAATTATAAATACTTTGCCTTCAAACCTCGAATTGATTGACCGAGCAAATTTTACTGGCAAAACCGTCCTTGAGGCCAACTACAAATCTCCTCAAATAGGAAGATTGCCATTCATTACCAAATCAACAAATTACATTTCGGGCAAATATTGGTTGCTCTACCAGGCTGTTGATTCATTCAGACTTTTTAAGAGAACAGAGCCTGATTTTAACTCAATGCTTTTGTTCATTGAAAATATCTGAATTTATATATCTTTGTCATTACTATTAAGGGGGGATTCATTATGTCATTAAACAAGGTTATGCTCATTGGCAATGTTGGGAAAGATCCTGAAATAAGGCATCTTGACAACGACAATATAGTTGCCAAATTTACTCTGGCTACTACAGAAAAGTATCGTGACAGAGACGGAAAATGGCAGGAACAGACTGAGTGGCACAATATTGTGTGCTGGAGGTCTCTTGCAGAACGCGCTGAGAAATATGTGAAACGCGGCACACAACTGTTTGTCGAAGGAAAACTGAGAACTAGAGAATGGCTTGACCGTAATACCGATCAAAAGAAAATTTCGGTAGATATCGTGGCTGATAATTTTCAAGTTCTTGGCCGAAGAAGTGAGGCTCCGCAGCAACCTCAAAATTCACACGCCCCTGCTTCTTTTTCAATTCCTGAAGATGATCTCCCGGATGACAGTCTGCCATTTTAATTTTTATTAAGTAAAAACTGGTAACATATGAAAGTTGATGTAATTCTCGGGCTCCAATGGGGAGATGAAGGTAAGGGTAAGATCGTGGATGTTTTAGCAAAAGATTATCCTGTGGTTGCAAGGTTTCAGGGTGGCCCAAATGCAGGACACTCCTTACAGTTTGATGATAAAAAAGTTGTTCTTCATTCTATTCCCTCGGGAGTCTTTCATAAAGGTACAACTAACATAATCGGTAACGGTGTGGTACTTGATCCTCTAATCTTCAAAGAAGAATGTAGCAATCTCATCTCAATGGGCGTACCTGTAAATGAACGAGTCGTTATATCCAAAAGAGCACATCTCATCCTTCCAACCCACAAAATTATTGATGCTGCATCAGAAAATTCTAAAGGGGATTCAAAAATTGGTTCAACTCTTAAAGGTATAGGTCCGGCTTATGTTGATAAAACTGGGAGAAACGGCCTGAGAGTTGGGGATATTCTTTCTGACAACTTCAAGGAGAGATTTTATGCTCTAAAAGAAAAACATATCAATCTCCTGAAACAGTTTGACTATGCCTATGATGCCAATGAACATGAATCAGAGTGGCTTGAGGCTGCAGAATATCTTAAAAACTTTTCTATTGTTGATGGGGAATATGAGATTAACAATCTGATTGACAACAGCAAAAGAGTGCTTGCAGAAGGAGCTCAAGGTTCTTTGCTCGATATTGATTTTGGTTCCTACCCCTTTGTGACCTCTTCAAGTACTACATGCGCAGGTGCATGTACAGGTCTTGGAGTCGCACCTGGCAGGATCGGTACAGTATACGGTATTTTTAAAGCTTATTGCACAAGAGTGGGCAGTGGCCCGTTTCCTACTGAGCAAAATAATGCGACAGGTGAGTTACTTAGGACTCTTGGCTCCGAATTTGGGGCTACTACTGGTAGACCCCGCAGGACAGGCTGGTTGGATTTGGTTGCCCTGAAATATGCGGTAATGATAAATGGCGTCAAGAGTTTGGTGATGATGAAAGCCGATGTACTTGATACTATTGAACATATTAAAGTAGCAGTTGCTTACGAAGTTGACGGGGAAATGACAGACAGAGTACCTTTTGACACATATGCCACAGTTACCCCTGTCTACAAAGAATTCCCGGGATGGAAAAAGGATCTCACCAAGATAACTGCAGAAGAGGATTTACCTTTTGAATTTATGAACTATGTAAGATTTATAGAGAAAGAGGTCGGAATCCCTGTCAAAATTATTTCTCTTGGACCGGACAGAGAACAGACTATTATAAGAGAAATCAGTAACACTGCCGAGTTTTTCGATTAAAATCTAAAACCCGGCAGTGTTAAACTGCTACTGCTTGTTAGGCATATCTATCCTAAGGTGAGGATTTTTATCTGCAGACCTTCCAAGTATAATAGAAACAGCTATTGCAATAATCGCCAATCCTACGAAAAAATACTCAGCATTCACTGCAGACTTGAGCGATGCAAGTGATGGGTCTGCAATTGAAGCGGAGGTCCTTGTGAAAATTTTGCCAACAATAATCGGGACTACGAGCATTCCCATATTTTGTATCCAGTATATCAAAGAATAGGCTGTACCAAGATTCTTCTCCTTTATTATCTTAGGAACTGTAGGCCACATGGCTGCCGGTACAAGAGAGTAACCTATGCCCAAAATACCAAGTCCTACATATCCGAAAAATTCTTTTCCGGGCGCGAATCCGATAATCAGATGAGCGATTAGTACTAGAAGAGAACCTAAAATCATGAATCGGCTTGCTTTTCCTTTTTTATCTATCAACAACCCGAAAATAGGGGTAAAGATCATTGTAAAAAAAGGTATAAGAGATACCATTATGGAAGCGATATCGTCCTCTATGCCAAATCTTGGAATGATAATAGTAGTCGCAAATCTTCTGAAAGAAATTATGCAGCAATAAAAAAAGACGCAAAGGAGTGAAATAAGGATAAAATGTTTGTCTGAAAGCACTTTAAATATATCTGAAAAACGGAATTTGTCCTCTTTTTCAATTGGTTCCTTGTTTTTTCTGGCTTCTTCTGCTGTCTGTCTATCGAGCTTGCTGTCCATAAAAAGGAAAACAGACCATACCACTACTGCCACTACCATCAAAATCATTGCAACAGCAGCCGGCTTACTAGTTTCCGAGAAAGGAATGTAATCAAGATCCAGATTTACAATTCTTGGCACAAGAATAAGAGCAGTAGCAGTACCCATCCTTGCAAGAGCAAGCTGCAATCCCATTGCAAGTGCCATCTCCTTACCTTTAAACCATTTAGCTATTGATCTCGTCACAGCAACTCCTGCAATTTCGCTCCCAAGTCCGAAAATGGAGCATCCAGCGTAGGCCAAAGCTAACGAAGGTTTTGTAAAGACTTTCCCCAACCAGACATTAAGTGCACTGTTAGCAAAGCTCTCAGAAATTGCATAGACTACAATCAATGAACCTCCAACCATCAAACCAACAAACAGAGAGCCCGTAAAACGAACTCCCCATTTGTCAAGTAGCATGCCGCATATTACAAGACCTCCCCATACACACAAAAGTGAGTAAGCTCCACCATAGAATCCGTAATCACTCAAATTCCAACCAAGGGCCAGATTTTCAGGCCGGCTGAAAATCTGACTAATTGTCGAGAAGATATCGTCAAAAAAATAAGAAGAGAACATAGGGATAGCAAGAGTCAAAAGTACTATCCAGCGTGCACTCTTTGAGTCTTTCAAAAGCTTTGCAGGTGAACTCATAGTATAAAGTTTAATATAATAATTCGAAATTTATTTCTTGATGTTGGGAAGCTCCAGCCCATAACCCCTTTTTCTATCCTCGGCTTTAAGCCAGAATGATAGCAGCAATGCAAGAACTCCAAGTGAAGAGAAAATAAGCATTGGCACTGTATAATCGTACTCCAGAGGATTTGTCACACCTTTGTTTGTAATTGCAAGAGCCCACCCAATAAGCATAGGAAAGAGCATAAGTCCTATATTTTGAATCCAGAATATAACAGAGTATGCTGACCCTAAATAGCGGTTCTCAACAAGTTTTGGTACAGATGGCCAAAGAGCTGCTGGAACAAGGGAAAAGCTGACTCCTAATATGACTATTGCAGAGTAGGCAACACCTTTTGTGAAATAGGCTGCAGGTGTAATAGCGAAGATAAGGTGACAAACTATCATCAGAATGGCTCCAAGCATAAGCATTGTAGCTCCTTTCCCCTTTCTGTCAAGATAAGCTCCCAAAACAGGTGTCAGAATCATGGCTCCTATCGGAAAATAGGAGAAGATGTCGCTTGCCTCAGTACTGCTTATACTTAAACGACATTCAAGCATGTTGGCTGCATATTTCTGAAATGGGAAAATAGCCGAATAATATAGTACACAAAGTGCTGCAACTATCAGAAATGTTCTGCTGGTGAAGAGTATGCCGATATCACTAATCTTAAATGGTTCCTCTGGCTCCTCTCCTCTCTCTCCGATCTGCTTTTCAAGTTTCTTGTCAAAGAAAAAGTATACTGAAAAGCAAATAAAACCTATAAGAAGAAGAATCAATACGAAAAGTACCGGAGCACTCACGTCATTGTTAAATGCCTGGGCTAGTCTTGGTGATATTCTGAATACGGCAAAAACTCCCAAACGCGCTATTGCCATCTCTATACCCATTGCAAGAGCAAGTTCCTTGCCATTGAACCATTTGACAATACCCTTTGAGACTGTAATTCCGGCCATCTCTACCCCACAGCCGAAGATCATGAAACCAAGCGAAGCAAGCTTTGCTGAAGCCGGGAAAGATGTCCACCACGAACTGAGCATAGTCTCCAAACCGCTGCCTGTAAATGCAGGACTTACCGCATAATACTTGATGGATGCTCCCACTACCATTATTACACCTGAAAGTAAAGCTGTAGCACGTACGCCTAATTTGTCAAGTATGATACCGGCAAATATTAAGAACAATGCAAAAACATTGAGAAAGTACTCGGAACTTGCAAAAGTTCCATAATTTTCCGGAGTCCATCCCCTGTTAGTCTGCAGGAGGCTTTGTAAAGGAGATAGTACATCGACAAACATGTAAGCAAAAAACATCATGGAAGCCAACAGGACAAGCACGGTCCATCTTATGAAAGGCCTGTCCTTCAATAGAGTCTGATTTTGTTTCACTGTGAAAATTGATTAACTAATAATATAAAATAATAATGATGCTAAACTAATTTAATTTAACTAATCCACAAAATAAAACTAAATCCTTAATGATGACAAATATTTTGTAACTTTCGGGGTCGGAAAAGTGAGAATTTATCGTGGAAATCCTTAATAGAATTAACAATCCTTCAGATCTTAAAAACTTAAATATAAGCGAACTCCATAAGTTATGCGATGAGTTGAGAGAATATCTCATAGAGTGTTGTGCAAATAATCCGGGTCATGTTGCTTCCAGTCTTGGCACTGTGGAACTCGCGGTTGCACTCCATTTTATTTACGATACCCCAGAGGATAAGCTGGTATGGGATGTGGGGCACCAGGCCTATGCCCATAAAATTTTGACAGGCAGAAGAGATGCTTTTGTCAATAACAGAAAATACAAAGGTATCAGCGGATTCCCAAAAATAAGCGAAAGTGAATATGATGCTTTTGGCGTAGGGCACTCTTCTACTTCAATCTCTGCAGCCCTTGGTATGTCAGTGGCTTTTACGCTTCAAGGTAAAAACAACAAGGTCGTTGCAATTATTGGTGATGGAGCCATGACAGGAGGTCTTGCTTTTGAAGGTCTCAACAATGCCGGTGCAATGAAATCGGATATTCTGGTTATCCTCAATGATAACGGCATATCCATTGATCCCAATGTCGGTGCGCTTCACAACTATCTGCTTAAAATATCTACTTCTCGCACATACAACAGATTTAAAAACAAAATTTGGGAGCTGGTTGGTTCCAACAGACTGAGAAAATTTTTTCAGAAAATTATCTTCAGCACTAAAATGGCTTTCTTCAAAAGCGGCTCAATCTTCGAGTCTCTCGGATTTAGGTATTTTGGTGCAATCGACGGGAACAATCTCGATCAGCTTATAACTACACTGAGCAATCTCAAAGAGATAAAAGGCCCTAAATTGCTTCATATAGTTACCACAAAAGGTAAGGGATACAAACCAGCCGAAGATAATCAGATCGAATGGCATGCTCCCGGGACTTTCGATATTGATACTGGAGCTATTCTGAAAAATCCTGCCGAAAAGAGGACAAAGTTTCAGGACGTCTTTGGCGAAACTATAGTTAAACTTGCCAGAGAAAATAAGAAGATTGTGGGTATTACTCCTGCCATGCCTTCCGGATGCTCTCTCAATCTGATGATTAAGGAGTTCCCTGAAAGAGCTTTTGACGTTGGCATTGCAGAGCAGCACGCTGTTACATTTTCTGCAGGACTAGCCTCCCAGGGTATGCTGCCATTTTGCAATATCTATTCAAGCTTTATGCAAAGGGCATATGACAGTGTTATCCATGATGTAGCCATTCAAAATCTCAAAGTGATTTTCTGTCTCGACAGAGGTGGTCTTGTGGGTGAAGATGGAGCAACTCATCATGGAGTATTTGACCTTGCATTTTTCAGGTGTATCCCAAATCTGACGATTGCTGCCCCAATGAATGAAGCCGATTTAAAGGATCTGCTTTACTCCGTTACTCTTCCCGACTACGGAGCTACCGTCATAAGATACCCAAGAGGTTATGGTGAAGGTGTTGACTGGAGTGGCGAGTTTAACAAAATTGAACCGGGAAAGGCTAAAATTGTTATAGATGGCAAAGGTATCGCTCTTTTGACTATAGGCACAGCAGGTAACAATGCTGCAAGAGCAGCTGCCAGAGCACGTGAGATGGGTGTCCCGGTACTTCACTATGATATGCGCTTTCTCAAACCTATTGATGAATCCGCACTTGAGGATGCAGCTACTAAATGTAGAACTATCATTACCGTTGAAGACGGAACTATTATTGGCGGTCTGTATTCTTCTGTTTGTGAGTATATAGCCTCCGGTAAGTCTGGAATAAAAGTTATCGGGATGGGAGTTCCTGACAGGTTTATCGAACAGGGAACAATTGCTGAACTTCAAAAAGAGTGCAACTTTGATGAAGAAAGTATATTCAAAATGATTATTGATGTCTCACAACAAACATCATAGACACGGACAGAGCACAGAGAAAGGCTTTCATGGCTACAACAGTGAATTGTCACATGCTCCAGTGTTTAACGCTTCCAAGCTAAAAGATGTTAAATTCAATAAAAAAGATTATCTAAAAGAGAATCACGGAAAATTATACGAAGAACAAACGTCCAGATTAGATGCAATTCTTACACATCCACTGTGGGGATTGTTAATCTTTATTGCTGTTATCTGGACAATTTTTTACTGTACTTTTCATATAGGATCTTATCCCCAGGAATGGATAGAATGGCTGATGGACAAGTCTGCTACAGCCTTGCACAACAATATGGCCAATAACTGGCTGAACGATTTTCTTACACAAGGTGTTATCATGGGAGTTGGAAGTGTCCTTGCCTTTCTGCCAAATATACTTATTCTGTTTTTCTTTCTATCTCTTCTTGAAGAGACTCAATATCTTCCAAGAGCTGCAAAACTGATGGACAGATATATGCACCATATTGGTCTTCATGGCAGTTCTTTTATCCCCTTGCTCATGGGATTCGGATGTAATGTGCCTGCAATACTTGCCACAAGGACAATAAAGAGAAAATATGACAGAATACTCACCATGCTCATGATTCCATATATTCCATGCAGTGCCCGAATACCTACTTTTCTGCTTTTCTCCGGTATTTTTTTCCCTGAAAATCAGGTTCTCGTACTTAGTTTGCTCTATTTTGGAGGCATTATTACAGGTATTCTTATGGCTCTTATTTTCAAAAAGATTTTTTTTAATTTTGGCACCAAAGATTACTCCATACCTCTGCCTCATTACAGAAAACCTTCCTTTTACAGATCCTTATCAAAGATGTGGGATGCCGCATCAGAATATCTTAAAAAGATAGGTACTGTTGTTCTTCTTGCCGTTATCATAGTATGGGCACTCGATTATTTTCCTCTTAAAGATAAGGAGAATCCGGATCCTCAAAGAGTATCTTATCTTGAACATTTCGGTAAGGCTGTAGAACCTGTAATGGCTCCTCTTGGATTTGACTGGAAAATGAGCGTCAGCCTTATCACTGGCATTACAGCAAAAGAATTTATTATCAGTACATTAGGGGTTGTGTACCAAGTAGACGACAAAAGACATTCAGATGATCAACAACATACGTCTCTTATGAGCAGGATTCGTAATGAGAAGGTGTTTAACAAAGCCAAAGCTCTTTCGTTTATGATTTTTGCACTTTTATATATGCCCTGTGTGGCGACGGCATATACTATAAAAAAGGAGACCAATACCTGGAAATGGGCTGTCCTTTCCATTTGCACAACGGTTTTAGTCGCCTGGATTGCAGCATTTTTTGCATACCGGATAGGTTTGTTGTTTTTTGTCTAAAAAATTTTTGGAGTTTAATCAAAAACCTATATCTTTGCAGTCCCTAAAACAAAACGGAGAGTGGGTATAAAAACAATGCCGATGTAGCTCAGCTGGCCAGAGCAGCTGATTTGTAATCAGCTGGTCGGGGGTTCGAATCCCTCCATCGGCTCTTAGTTTTTTTGAACAGATTGAATCTTGGGGAGATACCAAAGTGGCCAACTGGGGCAGACTGTAAATCTGCTGGCTTATGCCTTCGTAGGTTCGAATCCTGCTCTCCCCACGTTTTTTTATTGCGGAAGTAGCTCAGTCGGTAGAGCATCAGCCTTCCAAGCTGAGGGTCGCGGGTTCGAATCTCGTCTTCCGCTCTAGAAGTAAGCCAGTGTAGCTCAGAGGTAGAGCGCTTCCTTGGTAAGGAAGAGGCCATGGGTTCAATTCCCATCACCGGCTCTACAACAATTAATAATATAGAAAATTCATTATAATTAAAATTTACAATTATGGCAAAAGAAGCTTTTAAAAGAGACAAGCCGCATGTAAACATTGGCACCATCGGTCACGTTGATCATGGTAAAACTACTCTTACTGCAGCTATCACCCAGGTATTGGCTCGCAAGGGACTTTCAGAAGTTCGTTCATTCGACTCCATTGACAATGCTCCTGAGGAAAAGGAACGTGGTATAACAATTAATACTTCTCATATTGAATATCAGACAGAAAAACGCCACTATGCACACGTTGACTGTCCGGGTCACGCAGACTACGTTAAAAACATGGTTACTGGTGCCGCACAGATGGATGGTGCTATTCTGGTAGTAGCAGCAACAGATGGTCCAATGCCTCAGACACGTGAGCATATTCTTCTTGCACGCCAGGTTAACGTTCCAAGAATCGTCGTTTTTCTAAACAAGGTTGACCTTGTTGACGATCCTGAAATGATAGATCTCGTTGAGATGGAAGTTCGTGAGCTTCTTTCATTCTATAAATATGACGGTGATAACGCTCCTGTTATTCGCGGTTCTGCTCTTGGAGCTCTCAACGGCGACCCTAAATGGGAAGAGAAGGTTATTGAGCTGATGGATGCTGTTGACGAATATATTCCTATACCTCCGAGAGATATCGACAAACCTTTCCTTATGCCTGTCGAGGACGTCTTCTCAATTACAGGGCGTGGTACAGTGGCTACAGGCCGTATTGAGACCGGAGTTGTTAAAACAGGTGAAGAAGTACAAATTATTGGTCTTGGTGAAGAACCTAAAAAAACAGTTGTTACCGGAGTTGAGATGTTCCGTAAGATCCTTGACAGAGGTGAGGCTGGTGATAATGTAGGTCTTTTGCTTCGTGGTATCGACAAGAAAGAGGTTAAGAGAGGACAAGTTATTGCAAAACCTGGTACTATTACACCTCACAAGAGATTCAAGGCGGAGATTTACGTCCTTAAGAAGGATGAGGGTGGCCGTCATACTCCTTTCCACAACAAGTACCGTCCTCAATTCTTTATTCGCACAATGGACATTACAGGTGAAATTATGCTTCCTGAGGGAGTAGATATGGTGATGCCTGGAGATAATGTTACAATAACAGTAGAGCTCATCTATCCTGTAGCTATCAATCAGGGTCTTCGTTTCGCAATCCGCGAAGGTGGCCGTACAGTTGGAGCAGGTCAGGTTACAGAGATTCTCGACTGATTTAGATGTTTAAAAGTTAGTCACCTCCATGGTGGCTAACTTTATATTCAGGGGCATAGTTCAAGGGTAGAATAGCGGTCTCCAAAACCGTTGATGGGCGTTCGAATCGCTCTGCCCCTGCAATACCGGGGGTTACGATCCGGTAGAAATAACCCGGTTGAGGCAATTTGCTTCCATTGTTTCAGCCGACAATTGTTGTAAGATGAACAAAATTAAGTTGTACTTTAAGGAATCGTACACAGAACTTGTTAAAAAGGTTAGCTGGCCTACATGGTCTCAGCTTCAGAGTTCCGCTATCGTTGTGATGATTGCCTCTGTCGTCATTGCAGTCGTGATTTTTGCGATGGATTTTGCTTTCAGAAACGTTATGACTTTTATTTACAATTTGCTCTACTAAGCCTTATGAGTGAAATTACCAAAAAGTGGTACGTTGTAAGAGCTGCCGGTGGAAAGGAAAAAAAGGCAAAAGAGTACATAGAAAATGAGATCAAAAGATTGGGTCTCTCTGATTATGTGTCTCAAGTACTGATTCCTACCGAAAAGATCTATCAGGTCAAAAACGGCAAAAAGGTTAGCTCGGAAAGAATTTTCTATCCGGGATATATTCTTATTGAAGCTGCTCTTACAGGGGAGATCCAGCATATTATCAGAAACATTCCCCATGTGTCCGGTTTTCTGTCTGAGAAGGCAGGTACAGGCAAGGATAAGGAACCCGTTCCTTTGAGAATGTCTGAAGTTAACCGTATTTTAGGCCGTGTCGATGAACTCGTCGATATGGAAGAGGAAAATGTCACACCATTTATCATCGGAGAGCCTGTAAAGGTTATCGATGGTCCTTTTAATGGTTTCGACGGAACTGTTGAGGAGATCATGGAGGATAAGAAGAAGCTGAAAGTGATGGTTAAGATTTTTGGAAGGAAAACTCTTCTCGAATTAAATTTTGTTCAAGTCGTTAAAGAATAACTAATAAACATTATGGCTAAAGAAATTGCTGCTCTCATTAAATTGCAGATCAAAGGCGGTGCAGCTAATCCTTCACCTCCTGTAGGGCCGGCACTCGGCTCCAAGGGTGTAAACATAATGGATTTTTGCAAGCAATTCAATGCTCGCACTCAGGACAAGGCAGGCAAGGTGTTGCCTGTAATAATTACTGTTTACAGCGATAAATCTTTTACTTTTATCGTTAAACAACCTCCTGTTGCCGTTCAGTTGAAAGAAGCTGCCAAAATTCAATCAGGTTCTGCCGAACCTAACCGTAAAAAGGTTGGTTCAGTGACCTGGGAACAGGTTCGTGCTATTGCCACAGACAAGATGCCCGACATGAATGCTCACACCCTCAAGTCAGCTATGACTATGGTCGCCGGTACTGCAAGAAGTATGGGTATCACTGTTACCGGAGATTTTCCGGAAGATGTTAAATAAAAAACCTGCGAAAATGAGTAAGCTAACAAAAAAACAAAAAGAAGCATACGCTAAAGTTGACTCTACCAAGCAGTATAAGTTGGCAGACGCATGCAGTCTTGTAAAAGAGGTGTCCTTTACCAAATTTGATGCCTCCGTCGATATAGCCATTCGCCTTGGAGTTGACCCACGTAAAGCGAACCAGATGGTACGCGGTGTTGTTACACTCCCTCACGGAACAGGTAAAAATGTTCGTGTTCTGGTGCTTTGTACTCCTGACAAGGAGAATGAGGCAAAAGAGGCAGGTGCTGACTATGTTGGTCTGGATGAGTATATCGATAAGATAAAGGGTGGATGGACTGATGTAGATGTCATTATATGTACTCCATCTGTGATGGCCAAGATTGGTCCTATCGGCCGTATTCTTGGTCCACGCGGTCTGATGCCTAACCCAAAAACAGGCACAGTTACCATGGATGTAGGAAATGCTGTTAAAGAGGTAAAGTCTGGTAAAATAGACTTTAAGGTTGATAAACAGGGTATAGTGCATGCCAGTATAGGTAAGGTCTCTTTCCCTGCCGAGAAATTGACTGAAAACGCTCTCGAATTCATCAAAACAGTCATTAAGTTGAAACCACAGGCTTTGAAGGGAACTTATATAAAGAGTATCTATATATCATCCACCATGAGCCCTGGAATATGTGTCGATATTAAGTCAATAGGTGCTGCTGAATAATTAAATTGCTTATGAGAAAAGAAGAGAAAATACAGATTATTGAGAACCTGGCAGCGCAGTTAAATCAAACTCCAAATTTTTATTTGACTGACATATCAGGACTGAATGCAGAAACTATAACTAAGCTACGCCGTTCGTGTTTCGAAAAGAAGATAAAACTTGTTGTCGTTAAAAACACCTTGCTGCGTAAAACTTTGGAACAAAAAGGCATTAACGAGGCTGAAAAGCTTTTTCCTGTCCTTGAAGGCCCTTCTGCAGTGATGTTTACAGAAGAGATAAATGCTCCCGCCAAACTTATCAAGGATTTTGGCAGCCAATACGGTAAACCTGTGCTTAAAGCAGCCCTGGTTCAAGATTGTGCATATGTTGGTGCAAACCAGCTTGACGCACTTATTGCAATTAAGTCACGCGAAGAGCTTATCGGTGATATTATCGGTCTGCTTCAATCACCTGTCAAAAATGTTATTTCTGCACTTCAATCAAATGCAGGAGGTAAAGTTGCAGGTATTGTGAAGACCTTATCAGAAAAAGAGTAATAAAAATAAAATAAACTTAATAATTAAATCAATTATGGCAGATATCAAAAAATTTGCAGAAGAATTAGTTAACCTGTCTGTAAAAGAAGTGCAGGAACTTGCAAAAGTCCTTAAAGAAGAATATGGTATTGAACCTGCTGCTGCAGCTGTTGCTGTTGCCGCTCCTGCAGCTGGTGGTGCTGCTCCTGCCGGAGAGGCTGAGCAGACTCAGTTTGACGTTATACTTACTTCAGCCGGTCAGACTAAACTTCAGCTGATTAAAGTCGTTAAGGAGATCACAGGTCTTGGACTTAAAGAGGCCAAGGATCTTGTTGATGCTGCTCCTAAAGCAATAAAAGAAAAAATATCAAAAGCCGAAGCTGAACAGGTTAAGGCACAAATTGAAGAGGCCGGCGGAGAAGTTGAGATTAAATAACTCCAAAATCCCCCGTTAATCGGGTACAATAACAGGTTTAGAGCCATATACCGGCTCTAAGCCTTTTTGTCGTTATTTCACTATATTTTCAACCAATCCACATACAATGTCGCAAAAAACAAATAATCAGCGGATTTCATTCGCGACTTCAAAAGTCCTACTCGACTATCCAGATTTCCTCGAGGTTCAGTTGAAGTCTTTCAAAGACTTCTTCCAACTTGAAACTACGCCTGAAAATCGTAAGAATGAAGGCTTATTCAAGGTTTTCCAGGAAATTTTTCCTATCACTGATACTCGTAATAATTTTGTACTTGAGTTTATTGACTATTTTATTGACCCTCCACGTTATTCAATAGAGGAGTGTCTCGACAGAGGTCTGACATACAGCGTACCTCTTAAAGCTAAACTCAAGCTTTACTGTACCGATCCTGAGCATGAGGATTTTGATACGGTTATTCAGGATGTCTATCTGGGAACTATTCCTTACATGACCCCAAGGGGTACTTTTGTCATCAACGGTTCTGAAAGAATTGTCGTATCTCAGTTGCACAGATCCCCTGGCGTATTTTTTGGCCAAAGCCTTCACGCAAACGGAACAAAACTATATTCCGCAAGGATTATTCCTTTCAAGGGTTCATGGATCGAGTTTGCTACTGATATTAATAATGTCATGTATGCCTACATCGACAGAAAGAAAAAATTACCTGTAACTACTTTGCTAAGAGCAATAGGATATGAGAGTGATAAAGATATACTCGACATATTCGGTCTCGCAAATGAGGTTAAGGTTACAAAAGCAAATTTAAAGAAGTGTATCGGCAGCAAACTGGCTGCCAGAGTTTTAAAAACATGGAACGAAGATTTCGTTGATGAAGATACCGGTGAAGTGGTTTATATTGAAAGAAACGAGATTGTTCTTGACCGTGAAACAGTTATTGAAGAAGAGCATATTGACACTATCCTTGAATCAGGAGTAAGTACAATACTTATCCACAAGGAAGATGCAAACATTAATGAATATGCCATAATTTTCAATACACTCCAGAAAGACCAGTGTAATTCGGAAAAAGAGGCTGTTTTCTATACCTACAGGCAACTTCGTAATTCTGAACCACCTGATGAAGCTACTGCAAGAGATGTTATTGACAAACTTTTCTTTTCAGATAAGAGATACGATTTGGGAGAAGTGGGAAGATACAGACTAAATCATAAACTTGGCCTCTCTATCCCTGACGAGATAAGGGTGTTGACTAAAGCCGACATTATTGCAATTATTAAATACCTTATCCAACTTATAAATTCAAAGGCAGCAGTTGACGATATTGATCATCTAAGCAACCGCCGTATCAGAACTGTCGGTGAACAGCTTGCAAATCAATTTAGCGTAGGCCTTTCACGTATGGCACGTACAATAAGGGAAAGAATGAATGTCAGAGACAATGAGGTGTTCACTCCTATTGATCTTATCAATGCCAAAACTCTATCTTCGGTTATTAATTCATTTTTTGGTACCAGCCAGTTATCTCAGTTTATGGATCAAACAAATCCACTGGCTGAAATGACTCATAAAAGAAGACTCTCTGCTCTTGGTCCAGGAGGTCTTTCAAGAGATCGTGCAGGATTTGAAGTTAGAGACGTGCACTATACTCATTATGGTCGCCTCTGCCCTATTGAAACCCCTGAAGGGCCTAATATTGGTCTGATTTCTTCTCTTTGCGTATATGCCAAAATCAACGATCTTGGTTTTATCGAAACTCCTTACAGAAAGGTGAATAACGGAATTGTAGATATGACTCAAGAGGGCTGTATTTATATGACTGCTGAAGATGAGGAGGAGAAGATGGTTGCTCAGGCAAATGTCAACATAGACGAAAATGGCGATATACTCGATGAGAGAATTAAATGTCGTTTTGAAGCAGATTATCCTGTTGTCGGAAAAGAAGAAGTAGATCTTATTGATGTGGCTCCCAATCAAATAGCCTCAATAGCCGCTTCATTGATTCCTTTCCTTGAACACGACGACGCGAATCGTGCCTTGATGGGTTCAAACATGATGCGTCAGGCTGTTCCTCTTATCTCACCTGAGGCACCTATAGTTGGTACAGGTCTGGAAGGCCCTGTCATTAAGGACTCGCGTACTCAGATTGTTGCCAGAGGTAAGGGAGAAGTGGTTTATGTTGACGCTCGTGAAATACATGTAAAATACGAGCGTACTGACAACGAAAAATTTGTAAGTTTTGAACCTGAAATTACGGTTTATAAGCTTCCGCTTTACAGAAAAACCAACCAGAATACTTCAATTACTCTTAAACCAATTGTAAGGAAAGGAGATAAGGTGGTTAAAGGTCAAATTATGACAGAAGGCTATGCTACTCAAAATGGAGAACTTGCACTTGGCAGAAATCTCAAAGTTGCATTTATGCCATGGAAAGGATATAATTTTGAAGATGCTATTGTGCTTTCTGAAAGGTTGATAAGAGAAGATGTCTTTACTTCCATTCATATAGATGAATATATAATGGAGGTACGCGACACTAAGAGGGGAATGGAAGAGTTGACCTCTGATATTCCAAATGTAAGTGAAGATGCGACCAAAAATCTTGACGAAAATGGTATAATAAGAATCGGCGCTAATGTGGAACCTGGAGATATACTTATAGGTAAAATAACTCCTAAGGGTGAAAGTGACCCTTCTCCAGAAGAGAAACTGCTAAGAGCAATTTTTGGAGACAAAGCCGGGGATGTTAAAGATGCATCTTTAAAAGCTTCTCCTTCTCTGAGTGGTACTATCATCGACAAGCGTCTATTCTCAAGAGTTACAAAGGAGAGTAACAAGAAGGGCAAATCTACTTCTAAAAATCAAATGCAGCAGGCTGAAGAAAATTTTGAAAGAAAAACTGCAGCCCTGCGTCAAAATTTCCTGGAGAGACTCTATACTCTTCTCGAAGGCAAGCAATCTCAAGGTATCAACGACCTTTACGGAGCTGAAATTATCGGTAAAGGTGTAATATTCAAAATTGACCTTCTCGACAAGATAGACTATGAAAATATCAATCCTGTCAAGTGGACTTCAGACAAAAACACCAATAATCTCATAAAACAGTTAATCAATAACTACCTTATTGCATATAAGGAGTATGATGCCGAACTTAAAAGGATTAAGTACAACATTACTATTGGTGATGAGCTTCCTACAGGTATTATGCAGCTTGCAAAGGTCTATGTGGCCAAAAAGAGAAAAGTACGTGTTGGTGACAAGATGGCCGGAAGACACGGAAACAAGGGTATTGTTGCCAAAGTTGTTCGAGATGAGGATATGCCATTTCTCGAAAATGGGAAACCTGTTGATATTGTCTTAAATCCTCTTGGAGTGCCTTCTCGTATGAATCTCGGACAAATCTATGAAACCGTGCTTGGATGGGCTGGGGTAGAACTTGGCGAGAAGTTCAGCACACCTATTTTTGATGGTGCGACTCTTGAAGATATATGCAATTACACAGACAGAGCAGGAGTTCCAAGATTTGGAAAAACTTATCTAAGAGATGGTGGTTCAGGTGAATTATTTGACCAACCTGCAACTGTAGGTGTTATCTATATGATGAAACTTGGTCACTTGGTTGACGATAAGATGCATGCTCGTTCCATAGGGCCTTATTCGCTAATTACCCAACAGCCACTCGGTGGTAAAGCTCAAAACGGAGGTCAGAGATTTGGTGAGATGGAAGTTTGGGCATTGGAGGCTTTTGGTGCTGCCAATACTCTTCAGGAAATTCTGACCATCAAATCTGATGATGTGGCGGGAAGATCAAGAGCTTATGAGGCTATTGTGAAAGGAGAACCAATGCCTACTCCTGGTATTCCTGAATCGCTCAATGTGCTTCTTCACGAACTTCGTGGCTTGGGACTAAGCATCAGACTGGATTAATTAAGTAGTGTTTGACAATTTGAATCAGAAAAATATGCCTGCAAAGAAAGAGATAAAGGTTAAAAGTAATTTTAATCAAATTACAATAGGCTTGGCTTCGCCTGAAGAGATCCTCGAGAGATCATCAGGTGAGGTTCTCAAGCCTGAGACTGTTAACTACCGTACATACAAGCCCGAAAGAGACGGCCTATTCTGTGAAAGGATTTTTGGACCTTATAAGGATTACGAGTGCCATTGCGGTAAATATAAGAGAATCCGCTACCGCGGAATTATATGCGATAGATGTGGTGTTGAGGTTACTGAAAAGAAGGTGCGACGTGAAAGAATGGGACATATAAGTCTCACTGTACCTGTTGCTCATATATGGTACTTCCGTTCAACTCCCAACAAAATAGGATATCTGCTCGGTATCCCTTCCAAGAAGCTCGAAGCAATAATATACTACGAAAGATATGTTGTGATGCAACCCGGCATCAAGGAAAAAGATGGTGTTAAGGTTAATGATCTTCTTACCGAAGACGAATATCTTACTATTATTGAATCACTGCCTAAGGACAACCAGCTTCTGGACGATAGTGACCCCAATAAGTTTATTGCCGGAATGGGTGCGGAAATCATATATAAAATGCTTGCCCGTATCAATCTCGACGATCTTTCATACGAGCTGCGCCATAAAACTGAATCTGAGACTTCTCAGCAAAGAAAAGCTGAGGCTCTTAAACGGCTCGGTGTGGTGGAAGCTTTCCGTGAGTCAAAAGAGATAAATAAACCTGAGTGGATGATCCTCAAGGTTATCCCGGTTATCCCGCCAGATCTCAGGCCTCTGGTTCCTCTCGATGGAGGACGCTTTGCTACAAGTGACCTTAACGATCTTTACAGGAGAGTTATCATTCGCAACAACAGACTTAAAAGGCTTATAGAGATCAAAGCACCTGAAGTGATTCTTCGTAACGAGAAGAGAATGCTGCAAGAAGCTGTTGACTCTCTGTTCGACAATTCAAGAAAATCCAATGCTGTTAAGACAGAAGCTAACCGCGCTCTTAAATCGCTTTCAGACAGCCTTAAGGGTAAACAGGGACGTTTCCGTCAAAATTTGCTTGGAAAAAGGGTTGACTATTCTGCCCGTTCAGTCATTGTTGTTGGTCCTGAACTTAAAATGCATGAATGTGGTCTACCTAAAGATATGGCTGCAGAACTATACAAACCTTTTATTATCAGAAAGCTGATTGAAAGAGGCATTGTTAAGACTGTCAAGTCAGCCAAAAAGATTGTTGACAGAAAGGATCCGGTTATTTGGGATATCCTCGAGAATGCTATGAAAGGGCATCCTGTCCTGTTGAACCGTGCTCCTACCTTACACAGACTCGGTATTCAGGCGTTCCAGCCAAAGCTCATCGAGGGCAAAGCCATACAGCTTCATCCTCTGGCTTGTACTGCATTTAATGCAGACTTTGACGGTGACCAGATGGCTGTTCACCTTCCACTTGGTAATGCTGCAATACTCGAAGCACAGCTACTGATGCTTGGATCTCATAATATCCTTAATCCTGCAAACGGGGCTCCTATCACAGTTCCATCTCAGGACATGGTGCTTGGATTGTACTATATAACCAAGAAACGCTCTGGTTCAAAAGGAGAAGGGATGAAGTTCTATGGTCCCGAGGAGGTCATTATTTGTTACAACGAAGGCAAACTTGACCTTCATTCAGAGATAGAGGTAAGACTTCCTAAAAACATGTGTGATTTGTCTCAAGGTTATGAAATGGTTAAGACAACAACCGGACGTGTGATTTTTAATCAGGTTGTTCCTAAAGAAGTAGGTTATATTAACGAACTGCTTACCAAAAAATCTCTTCGCGATATAATCAGCAATGTGCTGAAAGTTTCTGGAGTCGCCAGAACATCACAGTTTCTCGATGATATCAAAGAGATGGGATTTAGTATGGCTTTCAAGGGAGGACTTTCATTCAATCTTGCAGACGTCTTAGTTCCAAAGGAAAAAGAGGCTCTTATAGAAGACGGGTACAAACAGGTTGAAAATATAATGGCTTCATACAATATGGGGCTTATCACCAATAATGAAAGATATAACCAGATAATTGATATTTGGACAAGAACCAATTCAAAACTTACTAATATAGTAGAAAAACAAATAGCTCTTGACCAGCAGGGATTTAATCCTGTATATATGATGCTGGACTCAGGAGCTCGTGGTTCAAAAGATCAGATTCGTCAGTTGACCGGTATGCGTGGCTTGATGGCAAAACCTCAAAAATCAGGTGCTACAAGCTCTGAAATTATTGAAAATCCTATTCTCTCCAACTTTAAAGAGGGTCTTTCAGTTCTCGAATACTTCATCTCCACTCACGGTGCCAGGAAAGGTCTTGCAGATACTGCTCTCAAAACAGCAGATGCAGGGTATCTTACCAGGAGACTGGTTGATGTCTCTCATGACGTAATTATTACCGAAGAGGATTGTGGCACTCTGCGTGGTCTTGTAGCTACAGCCATAAAGAATAAGGATGAGGTGGTTGAATCTCTATATGAGAGAATTATGGGTCGTTCTTCAGTGCATGATATTTATAATCCTCTTACCGGTGAAAAAATTATTGAAGCCGGAGAGATGATTACAGAAGAGATTGCAGCATTAATTCAATCCCTTCCTATCGAATCCGTTGAGATTCGTTCAGTACTTACTTGCGAATCCCGTAAAGGAGTATGTGCTAAATGTTATGGACGCAACCTCGCCACCGGACGTATGGTAGAAAAAGGAGAAGTCGTAGGAGTTATTGCTGCCCAATCCATTGGAGAACCTGGTACTCAGCTGACACTCCGTACGTTTCACGTTGGTGGTACTGCTTCAAGCGTTGCATCAGAAAATGAAATTATAGCACGTTATGAAGGTCGCCTTGAATTTGAAGAACTTAGAACTATTACTTCAGTTAATGACGATGGCTCAACAAGAGAGATTGTGATAGGACGTACTGCCGAAATGAAAATTGTTGACGTACATACAGGCATTACACTTTCAACATACAATATCCCTTACGGGGCAACTCTTTTCTTCAAAGAAGGAGACGTTGTCAAAAAAGGAGACAAAATATGTGAATGGGACGCCTATAATGCTGTTACAATTGCCGAAACAGGTGGTAAAGTTGTTTTTGACAATATGATAGAAGGTGTAACCTATCGTGAAGAAGCTGCAGATGAGTACTCTCTTCATAAGGAAAAGGTTATTATCGAATCAAGAGATAAGTCAAAGAATCCAACTATACGCATTATGGACGGACAGGTTGAACTTAAGCAGTACAATCTTCCGGTTGGGGCACACATTATGGTGGAAAACGGTAAAAGGGTCAAGGCTGGTGACATACTTGTCAAGATTCCACGTGCTGTTGGTAAAACTGGTGATATCACCGGAGGTCTTCCTCGTGTTACAGAGCTTTTTGAAGCACGTAACCCATCAAACCCTGCCATTGTAACAGAGATAAATGGAGAGGTTGTTATGGGCAAGATTAAAAGAGGTAACCGTGAAATTATTATCAGGTCAAAGACAGGAGAAGAAAAACGTTATTTAGTTCCTCTCTCCAAACAGATTCTGGTACAGGAGAACGATTATGTACGTGCTGGGATGGCACTGTCAGACGGAGCGATATCTCCAACCGATATACTTGCCATTCAGGGGCCTACAAAAGTTCAGGAGTATATTGTGAATGAAGTTCAGGATGTTTACAGAAGTCAGGGTGTGAAGATAAATGATAAACATTTTGAAATCATTGTTCGCCAAATGATGCGTAAGCTTGAAATTGTGGACCCTGGTGATACACGGTTCCTCCCTGAACAGCTTGTGGATAAATGGGAATTTATCCATGAAAATGACGAGATTTACGAAAAAAAAGTTGTGCTTGATGCTGGTGATTCTACTTCATTAAAGCCTGGTCAGATAGTGACAGTAAGGAGACTTCGCGAAGAGAATTCGATTCTGAAGCGTAAGGATCTTAAGCTTGTGGAGGCAAGAGATGCCATGCCAGCTACTTCAAATCAGATACTTCAAGGTATCACCCGAGCCGCTCTTAGAACAAACAGCTTTATGTCTGCTGCATCATTCCAGGAGACAACAAAGGTATTGAGTGAAGCTGCTTTGCACGGCAAGACCGATACTCTCGAAGGACTTAAGGAAAACGTTATCTGTGGACATTTGATTCCTGCCGGCACAGGACAAAGGGAATTTGAAAAGATAATTGTGACTCCTATGGATGATTATCAAAAACTTGTCAAAAGCAAAAAAGAGTAACCATAATTGTAAATCAATAAAGAGGGTGTTCGAGAATTAATCTCGACACCCTCAATTGTTTATAGATATCCAAAAAATATGGCATTCATAAATATTTTTGACCCTCCAAACCAATAAGAACGAAAATTTAGATCGTCAGCCATATAGATTATTTTGCCCTTGCCAATGGTTTCTGTTATAATGGCAGGAGTACCGGATATTCTTTCCAGATTATTCTGAGATATGCATCCTGAAAGATAGGGAGCATCAGAATAGGTCATAAAAATGTCAACATTACTACTTTTAAGTTCGGTTTTATTTATAACAACCGGCACAGTCCTCATAATTGGGATAGAAGTATTGTCGCATCCCCATCCCAATGGATTGTGTTTATTAAAAATACATTTGAGAATAACTCCGTCGAAACCATCCTTTTTAACCGCTGGTAATGTTTTGATACCGGAAAGTTTTGCCTCATTGGTAATTGTATATGAGTTCCCGGTAGCAATTAAAACACCGCCGTCTCTAACCCATCTGTTGAGGTTTTCAGCAAAACTGCCTATTGAAGAATTGCTCAACATCCCATCAGCAAAGATGATTACATTATACTTTCTTAAGTCAGTGTTAGGTAATAAAGTATGGTCAATGAGAGTTACTGGAATTTTAAACCTTTGATCCAGCATATGCCATATCTCTCCTGACTCAGGAATGCCCATCCCTTTACCCACAATCATCGCAATTTCAGGTTTTCTAAGAACTTTGAAAGCAGGACTGCCAAGATCATAATCTTTCATCAATCCACTTTTCATTGAGATAATATCAACGCCGTTCTCCAAAGAAAGTCGTTTGAGCAATGAATACAGTTCCTCACCATCAAACGGTTGCCCTGCTACCGGTATTACAATTGAACCTGGCTTGAATCCGGCGTCCGTGCTTGTAAATTGTCTATCAGAAATTCTAAGATATAAATCACGATTCAAAAGCTCAAAAATCAATTTTGGTGTATAGTATTCACTATTCTCAAAAATATATGCATAATTACTCTTTCCTCCTTTTATTTCCCCAGGTATTATCTGTACAGAATCAACCTTATTTCCCACAAGTCCTGAAATATTTTCTACAGTACAATATTTCAAATTGTATGCATAAGGAAAAGTCCATGTTGATATATCATAGAAGGTACTGTCACTGTAATTTTTCATCTCCTCCCACATTGTTTTGATAATCTTATAGTTTATCTGATTGACAGGTATAACATAAGAGTCATTGGCCTTAAAAGTTCTTCCATCGGCAGTACAATCTTTTTTTAATCTGTAAACCTCAATATTGTGGCTTTGCATGTTGGTTAAAAAATGATATGCAATGCCTTTCAATCCATCTGTCGTAAAAATATATCCCTGAGTTTTATCTTTTGAGGCAGATTGTGATAGATTGGTAAAAAATGATCTCTGATATTCTATCAATTTATCCTTTAAACTATATGCAGCAATAATAGAATAGTATCCCGCAAATACCTGGTTTTTGACAGTAGCTGGAAATGAAAGATTTCCCATAGAGGTTGGTCTCATAAAGCCTCTTGATGCAACCTGCTCTACCAAAATTGCTATTGAACCGTTAATATCTCCATAGGTTGCTCCTTTCCCCACAAAAAAATCGTCGTAACCCTCCTTTGAGTAATAAAGTACTCCTGTCTTATCAAAACCTGAAGCAATATAGGATGTTATTTCCGACGTGAGTTTTTGATTTTCATCAGAAATGTCAGGGTATGTCCGCATAGGATGGCCTGGACTGAAGTAAAATCCCTTACCATCTCCGCCTTGTTCATGCTGGTCTACTACGACATTTGGTAACCATGCTCTGTACATTTTGACAGAATTGAGTCCTTCTGGATGTTGTACAGAAAGCCAGTCACGATTGCAGTCAGCCCAGTAATGATTTGTTCTGCTGCTAGGCCAGGGTTCTGAGAATTCTCTTGAATTCAGATCTGCTATATCACAGAAACTTCTCGAAGAGTTAACCCAAGAAGCAAACCTGTTAATACCATCTGGATTTAAACCAGGAGTAATAATTATTACAGTATTCTCAAGTAGCTTTAACATATCTGGATTTTCAACGGCAGTAAAAAAATATGCAAGAATAAGAGATGCATTTGCTCCGGAAGCTTCATTGCCATGGATGGAATTCATAAGATTGACAAATACTGGCGTTTTTGACAGATCACCTGATTCTCCTTTAGAATTGCCCTCCCAAGCTTTTTGAATTGATTGAAAGTGTTCCTTCTGCAGTGTCTCTAAATTTCTCTGATTCTCTCCAGAAGTTATGACAACTTGAATAAATTTTCTATGTTGATAGGTCTCTCCATATTCTCTTATTGATACTCTGTCTGAAACTTGGTCAAGAGCTTTCATGTATTTCAATATATCATTCCAGTCTGCATACTGGTCCCCGACATTAAATCCCAACACAGACGACGGCGTAGGAATATCACTATTAAAATAATATTTTCCTTCAGGCAGATAAAAATTTATTTCGTTTGCCAAAACCGTTTCTGTTTGAGCCACTGATATCGTGGTAATAGAATTCAGCACTGTAATCAACAGTGCTGAAAAAATCAATAATTCTTTTTTACAATTTGTTAAACAGGTCATTATATGTTAATTATATAGGATTTTGCTTGCAAAGTGGATTATAGTCAATCTCCGATTGAGGAAAAACAAATTGCCATTCAATACTGTTTGCTGCTTTAAATCTATTTTCCTCTCCAAGTCCTTGATCGTCGTACATATTGTAGTTTGATGCAAGTGGGTCAAGATTCATGTTCAAACGTATCTACGAGCATAGGCACACAGAGGCGAATAATACTTGTTGAACAGATATTCAAAAGCTTCTATATTGCCTTGAGCAAGTTTATATTTAATATCACTACTCACCTGAATAATCCATCCAAAATAACAAATAGCATCTAAATTACTTTTTTAAAAGGATTGGCGGACTCAATGGTTGGAATGTTATGTTATTAAATCCTTTAGAATATGTGGCTGCTGCCGCGGATGACGGAGCTCTTTCAACATCATTCGCTCTAAAAGATTCAAAAGAGTATATGTTGCCTGTTCGAGTCATTATCCTCTTCACGATTGCTTCACGAGATGGTGCACTGAAATATAGAATATTATCAATCATGCAGCTTGTGTTTTCTGCTCTCCACACCCCGTATGAAAATCCGAATGCTCCTTCATAAACTCCTACTCTCGAATAACCTTCCAAACCAATAAAATGCTTCCACTTAACAGTGGTTAAGTCTGATACAATATCTATGTTAGCAAAAAATCCCAGTGCATTCCACTGATTGTAGTCAGATATTGCACTCGAAGTAATTGTCTGTCCCTGATTAGTAATATATTCATCTGCTAACCCACCGAAACCATGTCCGCCTGCTTCGTGAACAAGTATGTTTACATATTGACTGCCTGCAGGATAGCTCCTGGCCACAGGAGTAAGTGACATAACAGACCCATCTGTCCAAATATATGTTGTCCCGGCATATCTGTCCTGATTTAAAAGCACAATGACCAATGTCGCCTTGAGTGCATCAGTAGTAATAGAAGGAATAGTCTTGCAATATTCAAATACCTTGTCAAAATTGGTAGTTATACTTGATCCACCATTGAAACTCGAAGAAAATACGGTGTTTTTTACAATACTTTTATCTGACTGTGTTACACCACTTTCCTTGGAATATGACCCAATTTTGTAAACTCTGAAATGCGACTTATAAGTTTTATAAGGCTCAACATTAAAGAGACCATTAATTCCCTCCTGTACATCTAGATGAAACTTTCCTCCCTCCTGAAAATCTGCAGCTGTATAACCATCTCCCACAAAGATAATGTCAGCAGCTTTTCCTCCACTTCCTGGTTCTGTGGCATCCAACGCAATAGAATATTCTCTTTCTGCCAATCCCCTCTTTGATCCTGTAGTAAATGAAGATGTAGCTGTTGTAACACTTTCGATGCCGTCATTTGCCGTTACCCTCCAAGAGTATCTTGTATTCTCCTCTAAATGAGATGGCAAGTATACAGATGTAACAGTAACTGTGGTATCCTTCCAATTAGTATTATCCTTTGTATAGGAAAGAGTATAGGACACATTGTCTCCGTCAGCATCTGAAGATGCTGTCCAGACAAAGTTTGTGAGTGTCGCTACATTTGTGGCATTTGATACAGGTGAAGTAAGCTGGGGTAAAGATGGCAGAGAATTTTGTGACCTTGCCTGTGATATCGTAATGATCTTAGATTCATTGCCATATTTTATTGTAATGTATGAACTCCTGGCCGGCCCCGAAGCATTATCATTAACAGAAACATTAACCGTAGCATTACCTTCTCCGGACAATGTGCCAACTGTCACCCATACAAGGTTAAGAGGTAATTCAATTATCCATTTCGTATTTGAAGTAATTGTCAATGGCTGAGTAGATGCATTCTTCGGGAAACTCAGCTCAAGAACGCTAGTGCTAAGTTGAGCATAGTCCTGACTGACTGTCACTTCCTTAATGAGATCCTGGCTAACGATCTTTAAAACAGCACTCCTTGCCCGAGAAGAGAAATTATCAGAAGCTGAGATAGTAATTGTAGCATCACCTTTGCCATTTGAAGGAGAAATTGTACACCAGGTACCGGAAATAGTAGCAGTCCAGTTAGTATTTGCTGTAAAAGAAACTTCTGCACTACTTTCATTTGTTGGCAAGTTTATAGCTGTCTGGGTAAGTTCAATTACAGGAGTAATATCTTTCTCACAAGAAGATATTATTGTAATAACCAGCACAAATGCCAAAAATCTTGCACAATGTTTCATGTCATTATTCTTAATTAATTTACAAAAATAACAAATAATTAACGCAACTTGTTTGACTCTATTTAAAATAAAAAGGGAGATACCAGTCGGCTCCCCCTTTATATCAATTTTGATCTTCTTATTATTTTGTCTTTTCGCTCTTTAATCCTTCGAGATATCCTTTAATGAAACCAAGTATCTCTTCCTCAGGAACCTGGCGTTTGATAATGTTGCCCTGCTGATCTATGAAGATGTTTTGAGGAATATATTTTACATGATACATTTTAGCAACTTCACTATCCCAATATTTCAATTCTGAAACTTGAGGCCACTCTAATTTGTCTTCTTGAATAGCCTGTTTCCACAACTCGGCATCCTTGTCAAGTGACACACCAATGATTCCAAATCCGGCTTTATGCATCTCCTTGTAAATTTTTACCAGTTTTGGGTTAAAGTTACGACAAGGACTACACCAACCTGCCCAGAAATCAATCATTGTGATTTTGTTTTGGCTGTATATGCTTGATAATGAGATTTGTTTTCCTTCGGGGTCGCTTAAAGTGAATTCCGGAGCTTTGTTTCCGGGTTGCAGACTCTTAAGGGTTGCGATAGATGTTTCAAGTTCTGTCACATAAGTGTTTCCCGCAAATTCCGGAAGAGACTTAAAGGTAGCAAGTTTAGCCTCTGCATCCTCGATTGAGAATTTCTCAAGATTTTGAACATACTGAATCAATGTATAAGGCGAAGTTGGATTGCTGACATAGAAAAGAGAGTCAAGCACATTTATCTCTTTCTGCATCTGCTCATAGATAGAATCAATCTCTTTCTTCCGTGCCTCAGTTGTAGCAGCATTATTGTACTCCTTAATCAAATCACTCATCTTATATGCTTGCGCTACTGAATCCTTTTTGGCATTTAATGCTGTTATAAGATCATTGGTAACTCCTCCCTTAACAACAGCTTTGCTTAAATCACTTGCTTCAGCTTCGATGGTGTACTTGGCATTTTCGAGGAAAAATACAATTCTTCCCTTAATACTGTCAAATGTAATCATGTAACGGTCGGGAGTTGTAACACTCCCTTTAAATACGAACTTTCCCTTAATTAGATCTGCAGTATCCTTAATTGGATTTGTTCTTGAAAAGTTTTGCAGGTAGACTTTGGTAGCAGTTATACTGTCACCCGTAATCGTTCCTTCGATTTTGTAAGTGTTTTCCTTTTGTCCCGAACAGGCTACCAGGCCTATTACAGCAACTAACAATAACAGTCTTTTCATAATGCCGGTTTTTTGGTTAATATCAATTATCTTCTTTTAAATACCACTCTTTGTACATCATATAGCCCTCTGCATTCTTGTGTGCAGCAATTCCTATATCTTCTGATTCACTTTTAACTTTCTTTGCAGGAACCCCAGCATAAACTCCGGGCTCCAGTTCTTCGTTACTCAAAACCACTGCACCTGCAGCAATGATGGTGTTGTCATGAATAACTGCATTGTCCATAAGTATCGCTCCCATTCCAACAAGCACATTATTTCCCACCTTAGCACCATGAACAATTGCATTGTGACCTACTGATACATCATTACCTATTTCAACGATGGATTTCCTGTGAAGAGTATGCAGGACAGCTCCATCCTGAATGTTAACTCTATTCCCAATTCGAATAGGATTGACATCTCCTCTCAAAACAGCTCCGTACCATATACTGCAGTCATCACCAATTATCACATCACCTATGATAACAGCATTTTCAGCAATAAAGCATCTTTCTCCAATTTTTGGTTCAATATCGTTCAGTTTCCTGATAATAGCCATAATTATATCTCTATAAAAAACAAATATACTAATAATTAAACTAATTAACAATTAAAGATGGGGTTTATAAAGTATTTTTTGCAATTAGCAAAACTGTATCTAAAATTGCATAATTATAAGGATTGAAGCTCTAATTACTTATTATATTAAATATATTATTAGTATTTTTGTGATAAATTAATATTTAAACAAAAATTACACCCGATTAAGAATAATAGCTACATTTGTAACAAATTTCATATAAAATTTTATGCAACACAAAGTTATTGATGCTAAAGAAGTAGTCATCAGGTTCACCGGAGATTCTGGAGATGGCATGCAGCTAACTGGGACATTATTCGCTGATGCTTCTGCCTTGTTTGGCAATGACGTTTCCACTTTCCCGGATTTTCCTGCCGAAATTCGCGCACCACAAGGCACCGTTTCAGGTGTTTCGGGTTTTCAAGTTAACATTGGTAGTGGAGAGATTAATACTCCAGGAGATTTCTGCGACGTGCTGGTCGCAATGAATCCTGCAGCTCTTAAGGCTAATGCCAAATGGGCAAAACCTACTGCAACCATTATTCTGGACGAAGACACCTTTGATGAAAAGGGAATACTTAAAGCAGGTTTCAAAACCATGGACCCTGTCAAGGAGCTTAAACTTGAGGATAGACAAATTGTTTACGCAGCTATTACTTCCCTCACAAAAGAGAGTCTTAAAGATAGTGGTCTTGATGCCAAAGCTGTGCTTCGCTGTAAAAACATGTTCACGCTTGGCATGTGCTTTTATATGTTCAACAGGCCTTTGGAATCAACTTATGCCTATATTGACAAAAAGTTCCGTAAAAAACCGGAGATTGCCGAGGCTAATAAAAAAGCGCTTAAAGATGGCTTCAATTACGCAAGTAATATTCAGGCTATCCCAAACACATATATTGTTCAACCGGCAAAACTGGAAAAGGGGATTTACAGAAATATCAATGGCAATCAGGCAACAGCCTGGGGTTTGCTTGCTGCCTCAGAAAAATCCGGCAGGCCTCTTTTCTGTGGCTCCTACCCTATTACACCAGCTACAAGCATCCTTGAAGAGCTAGCTTTGCGTAAGGATCTTGGTGTCAAAACTCTTCAATGTGAAGATGAGATATCAGGTATATGCACAGCTATTGGCGCAGCGTATGCAGGAAATTTTGCAGTTACCACTACTTCTGGTCCGGGTTTTTCACTTAAAACAGAAGCTCTCGGCCTGGCCATGATTACAGAATTACCACTTGTTGTTGTGGATGTTCAGAGAAGTGGCCCTTCAACAGGTATACCTACCAAGACAGAACAGACAGACCTGAACCAGGCTCTTTATGGAAGAAATGGTGAATGTCCTATTGCCGTCATGGCTGCTCATTCCCCATCACACTGTTTCGAAGCAGCTTTTTACGCCGGTAAATACGCTATGGAACACATGATGCCGGTAATTCTTCTTACAGAAGGGTTCCTCGGTAACGGATCAGAACCATGGAAGATTCCGTCAATGAAAGATTTCCCGGATATTAACCCTCCAATTATTACCACTCCAGAAGAGACACCATTCTGGCCATTCAAAAGAGATCCGGAAACTATGGTTCGTCGTTGGGCATTGCCAGGATCAATTGGACTTGAACACAGAGTTGGCGGACTGGAAAAAAACAATAACGGGGCAGTTACCTCTGACCCTCTTGTTCATGAAAGAATGGTTGCAGAAAGAGCAGAAAAGGTTAAAAGACTAGCCAATTTCATTCCTGAACAAAAAGTCATTGGAAAAGAGAAAGGTGACGTTTTGATTGTTGGCTGGGGAGGAACCTTCGGCCATCTTTACACAGCTGTCAAAGAGTTTCATGAACAAGGCAAAAGTGTTTCACTGGCTCATTTTGACTTCATTTTCCCTCTTCCAAAAAACACCGGAGAAATTTTCTCCAATTTTAAGAAAATAATTGTATGTGAACTTAACAGTGGCCAATTTGCAAATTACCTAAGAACCCAATATCAGCAATTCCACTATTACCAATACAATAAGGTGCAGGGACAGCCATTCATTGTCAAAGAGATAGTGGACGCAGTCAATGCTATATTATAACTTCAATAAAGAATTATCATGGAACTTAAATATACACCACAAGATTTTAAAAGCAATCAGGAAGTTAAATGGTGTCCTGGTTGTGGAGATCATGCTGTTCTTGCTTCAGTGCAGAGAGCCATGCCTGATATCTGTGAAGCTCTTAACTACACTAGAGAGCGTTTCGTATTTGTATCCGGCATTGGATGTTCCTCACGTTTCCCTTATTACATGAATACTTATGGTTTTCATGGTATTCATGGCAGAGCTTCAGCTATTTCCACAGGAGTAAAAGTTGCAAATCCCTATCTCACAGTTTGGCAAATTACAGGTGATGGAGATGCTCTTGCCATAGGAGGTAATCATTTTATTCATGCTATAAGGAGAAATATTGATATAAATATAATCCTCTTCAACAACCAGATATATGGTTTGACAAAGGGACAGTACTCACCAACTTCAAGATTGGGAATGGTTACTAAAACATCCCCATATGGTACGGTGGAACATCCTTTCAATCCGGGAGAACTTGTATTGGGAGCAAGAGGCACATTCTTTGCGAGAAGTCTTGATGTTGAACTAAAACTTACTCAAGATATAATGGTTGCATCTGCAAAACACGACGGTACATCTGTTACCGAAGTACTTGTTAACTGTGTCATTTTCAATGACAAGACTCATGCTACTATATCTGATAAAGAGACACGTGCCGACAGGACTATTATTCTTAAACACGGTGAGCCAATGATATTTGGGAAAAATCGTGACAAGGGGCTTATCCTTGTTGGAAGAAAACTCAAAGTTGTCAAAATTGGAGAAGGAGGAATTACAGAAAAAGATATCCTTGTTCATGATGCTGAAGAGGAAAATCCGGGACTTCATTCAATGCTGATCAATATGAAATATCCTGAATTTCCTGTTGCCCTTGGAGTCATCAGGTCTGTTAAGGATAAAACATATGACGACAATGTTCGTGATCAGGTCATCGATGTTAAGGAGCATGCACAAATCCACAATATGGATGAACTCCTTCACAGTGGATCAACCTGGGAAGTAAAATAAATTATTTAATTAAATACCAACTAATTATTAAAAAAACAATTATGAAAGTAGCAGACGTTATGGCCGAACTCGAAAGAAAACATGGCTATGAGAAAGAGTTCTTGCAAGCAGTTCGTGAAGTCCTCGAATCTATTGAGGAAATTTACAATCAACATCCGGAATTTGAAAAGGCAAAGATTATTGAAAGGCTTGTTGAGCCTGACCGTATCTTCACTTTCCGCGTTTCCTGGATAGACGATAAGGGAGAAATCCAAAACAATCTTGGTTACCGTGTACAGTTTAATAATGCCATTGGGCCATATAAGGGAGGTATCCGTTTCCATCCTTCAGTTAATCTTTCAATTCTCAAGTTCCTCGGTTTTGAGCAAACATTCAAAAATGCTCTTACAACCCTGCCAATGGGTGGAGGAAAGGGAGGATCAGATTTTGATCCTAAGGGAAAATCCGACAATGAGATCATGCGTTTCTGCCAAGCATTTATCACTGAACTCTGGCGTCATCTAGGCCCTGACACTGACGTGCCTGCAGGTGATATAGGAGTAGGCGGAAGAGAAGTTGGCTACATGTATGGAATGTACAAGAAACTGGCTCGCGAAAACACTGGCGTATTCACAGGCAAAGGCTCCACTTTTGGAGGTTCTCTCATTCGTCCCGAGGCCACAGGATTTGGAGCTGTCTATTTTGTAACTCATATGCTCAAGACCAAAGGTATAGACATCAAAGGCAAGAGAGTATCAGTTTCGGGTTTCGGAAATGTTGCATGGGGTGCTGCCCTTAAGGCTACTCAACTTGGTGCAAAAGTGGTTGCAATTTCCGGTCCTGATGGAGTTATCGTTGACGAGAACGGATTGAACGATGAAAAAATAGCTTATATGCTTGAGCTCCGTGCTTCAAACAATGACGTAGTTGCACCATTTGCCACTAAATTCCCTGGTGCTAAATTTATCCCTGGCAAAAAGTCATTTAGTGTTAAAGTTGACATTGCAATGCCATGTGCATTCCAGAACGAACTTAACGGAGACGATGCAAAAGAGCTGATTAAAAACGGTGTTACCTGTGTCGCAGAGGTTTCTAATATGGGTTGTACTCCTGAAGCTATTGAAGAATTTATCAAAGCTAAGATTCTATTTGCCCCTGGTAAAGCTGTCAATGCAGGTGGTGTAGCTGTTTCAGGTCTTGAAATGACTCAGAACGCAATGCATATAAGCTGGACTGCAGAAGAAGTTGATGCCAAACTAAAACAGATTATGAACAGCATACACGATGCTTGCATCAAATATGGTAAACAGTCTGACGGCTATATTAACTATGTTAAGGGTGCAAATATTGCCGGCTTTATGAAAGTTGCACAGGCCACATTAGAGCAAGGAGTTATTTAATAACGACCTGCTTAAAATTGTGTTTTAGGAAAGAGGGTGTCCAAAAAATAATTTTGGATATCCTCTTTTGTTAATAATCAACATAATAATAATCCAAAATTCTGATACAATAATTTTAATTTTTCAAAAAAAAAATTAACTTTGTTAAAACTAATTCTTAACCATAAACTTAATTACTAACTAAAACTTCCGTACATGAAAAAAATTAAACTATTTTTGACAGGTCTGCTATTTGTGCTGACTGCGGGATTGTCTTTCGCTCAGAACAGACAAATTACAGGTACTGTCATAGATGCAAGTACAGGGGAACCTATTGCTTTTGCATCTGTTCAGCTGAAAGGTACCATGACAGGGACTACGACTAATGAATCCGGTAAGTATACCATAAACGCCCCTGGTAATGGTACTTTGATCTTTAGTTTCATAGGCTACACTACTGTTGAAATTGCCATAAACAACCAGAATGTAGTTAATGTTTCCCTCTCTCCTGAAGCTGTTAATCTTGAGGACATTGTGGTCGTAGCATATGGTACAGCTAAAAAATCTTCTTTTACCGGGTCTGCATCAACAGTCAAAGGGAGCAAGATAGCAGAACGTTCGGTTTCCAACGTAACCAATGCCCTTGCCGGTCAAGTAGCCGGTGTTCAGGTTACAAGCAACAATGGACAACCTGGTACAGCTGCTACAATCAGAATTCGCGGTATCGGTTCCATGAGCGCAAGCAATGCACCTCTATACGTAGTTGACGGTGTACCTTATGATGGGACTATATCTGCCATCAATCCACAAGATATTGAAAGTCTTACTGTTCTTAAGGATGCTGCTGCAAGTGCCATCTATGGAGCACGTGGTGCTAATGGAATAGTTCTTATCACCACAAAAAAGGCAACTTCCAAAGATGCTGTAGTTACTTTCGACGCCAAATGGGGTACAAACTCCAGAGCTATTCCAAACTACGATGTTATGACAGATCCTGCCATGTATTATGAAACTCTTTACAGAGCTTTATACAATGCAAAAGCTTATAATGGCTCTTCTGCCGCTGCTGCTTATGCTTATGCTGATGCAGCTCTTCTTGACGACAAAAACGGTGGAGTGGGTTATATGGTATATACTGTACCAAGTGGTGAGAAATTTATTGGTACTAATTTTAAATTAAATCCAAAAGCCACACTTGGTTATTCTGACGGTGAATACTACTATATACCTGACAACTGGTATGATGAAATCTTCGACAAAGGGAATCTTCGTTCAGAATACAATTTCTCTGTCTCTGGCTCAACAGACAAACTGAACGTTTATCTGTCTGCAGGTTATTTGAACGATTCCGGTATAGTATCAGGATCAGGTTTCGAGCGTTTTACTACTCGCATGAAAGCTGACTATCAGGCTAAGGATTGGTTGAAAATCGGAGCAAATACAGCTTACACTTATTATGACTCAAAGGCTCCAGGTGGTCAAACTTCCTGGGGATCCTCAGCCAACCTGTTTTACGTAACAAACATGATTGCTCCAATATATCCCATGTACGTTCGTAATGCAGATGGCACCATCAAAGTGGACAACAGAGGTATAACTGTTTATGATTTTGGAGGGTCTTCTACCAATTTTACAAGGTCTTTCATGGCACTCGCAAACCCTGCAATTACTCTGAAACTGGATAAGTATCACGCCTATACAGACGTTATTAACAGCAAGTGGTATGCAACAGCCAACATAATCGAGGGGTTGCAATTTACAGCTACAGTTGGTGCAAACATTAGGAACCAGCGTTCCAACAATCTTTACAACCAGTTTTACGGTGGCTCTGTAGGCAGTCAGGGTGCTGTCTCTGTAAGTCATTACCGCGAATTCGGAGTTAATCAGCAATATCTTTTGACTTATAAGAAAAATATTGCAACTAATCATAATATTGATCTCCTTGTTGGTTATGAATCATACAATCTTAAGCTGCAAAATCTTGGAGGTTCAAATACTAAACTGTATAATCCGTATATTGGTGAATTAAGCAATGCTATTCAAATACCTCCTGCCGTCTATTCATATACAGACACATATACAACTCAGGGTATTCTTGCAAGGGCTCAATATGACTTTAAGGAGAAATATTTCTTAAGCGCCTCTTATCGTAGGGATGCTTCTTCACGTTTCCATCCTGACAAACGATGGGGTAATTTTGGCAGCATCGGCGGTGCATGGCTTATAAGCAAAGAGAATTTCATGAGCAGCATAAACTGGATAGATATGCTTAAGATTAAAGCCAGTTACGGTGTTCAGGGTAATGACAATCTCGGAAACTATTATGCATACCTGGACCAGTTTACAGTAACCAACAGTAATGGAGATTTCTCAGTAGCATTTGCATACAAGGGGAACAAAGACATCACATGGGAAACATCCTATGCATTCAATGGAGGAGTGGATTTTGAACTCTTCGGAAGCAAATTGACAGGTACTGTTGAATACTTCAACCGTAAGACTGTAGACCTTCTCTATAACCAGCCTGTTCCAATTTCTCTCGGGTACTCTTCAATCCCAATGAACGTCGGATCTATTGTTAATAATGGAGTTGAACTTGAATTGAACGGAACAATTCTTAAGACTAACGACATTCTCTGGACAGCCAACTTCAACGCCACTCATTATAAAAATAAAATTACTGACCTTGCTGAAACCCCTAAAAAAGCAGGTGGAATTAAAGGTAGTTACTACATTTACCGCATTGGAGGTTCTCTCTACAACTCCTATCTGCGTAAATGGGCAGGAGTTGACCCAGAAACTGGCAAATCACTTTATTATGTAGATCCCGATAAGGGAGACATGACAACAACAGATGACTATACTAAAGCTGTTCAGTGCGACCTTGGATCTACCCTTGCTAAAGTTTATGGTGGATTTGGTACAACTATCAATGCATTTGGATTTGACCTCTCAATTCAACTCTCATACCAGCTTGGTGGCAAGTTGTATGATGGTTCGTATGAGCAGTTGATGCATCAGGGAGATGACCCTGGGACTAACTGGTCTATGGACATTCTCAAGGCCTGGACTCCTGAAAAACCTTCCACAAAATATCCAAGGCTTGATGCTTCTATAGATACTTACCAAAAGCAATCTTCAAGATTTCTTACAAGTTCAGATTATCTGAGTTTTAACAGTGTCATGTTAGGATACACCCTGCCAAAGAATCTTGTAAAATCTCTCAAATTGTCAACTCTCCGCATATATGTTTCAGGTGACAATCTTGGAGTTATTTCTGCCCGTAAGGGTCTTGACCCGCGCCAATCTTTGGGACTTGGCAGCTCTACAACTTCCGGAAGCTATAGCTACTCAGCAATGCGTACAATATCTGCCGGTATCTCTTTATCATTCTAAGTCTGACTTAACTTAATTATAATCACTATGAAATTAAATAAGAAATTATATGTTTTTGCTTTAGGAGGTCTCCTGTTCACTTCATGTGTTGACCTTAATACTGCTCCTGAAGGAGGTACTTTTACATCTGAGCAGAAAAGCGAGGTAGTACTTGCATTGCCTCAAAGACTGGCTGCTGATGTGAATGGTATGTTTGCAAGCATCGGAAAGCAATATTGTGTTTTTGGGACTGCTTCGTCCAGACATGATGACGCAGGTTACCCGACAGTATGCCTGTCACAGGATCTCAATGGCCCTGACATGGTTAGTGACAATAGTAACTATAACTGGTTCTCAGTCAGCAGCAGTTATGAAGACAGAAATGACACATATGCAAATCCATACATGCGATGGGCTGTCTTCTACAACCAGCTTAAACTTGCAAATGACATTCTTGCAACCATTCCTGCTGATACAGACGATCCTACTCTGAAAATTTATCAGGCCCAGGCGAGAGCAATTAGAGCTTTTGACTTCCTGTGTCTTGTCCCTTACTATCAGTTCAAATATAAAGGGCATGAAGATCAGCCTTCGGTTCCTATCATTACAGAAAATATGGAAGGTGACCCTTCAAACAATCCTCGGGCACCACTTTCTGCGGTATATGAACTTATTATGAGTGATTTGGATGCTGCAATTACAGCTCTTGCCGGTTACACAAGAACAAGCAAGGCCGAAATAGACCAAAAAGTTGCTTATGGTCTTCGTGCACGCGCCAATCTGTATATGGAAAACTGGGCTGCTGCAGCTTCAGATGCAAATAATGCAATGGCCGGATACTCTCCTTATACCAGGGCTCAAGTTTCTAAACCAACATTTATTGATGCAAATGATCAGAACTGGATGTGGGCAATAATTCTGACTCCTACCAATATTCCAGATCCTTACCCATCATGGCCTGCTGTTCTTGGTTCATTCTCTGGCGATTCTTATTCTGCTGCTGTTGGATGTTACAAATCTGTCAACAGACTCTTGTTTGACAAAATCCCTTCTACTGACGTGCGCAAGGGATGGTGGGTTGATCAGAATCTTGAATCACCTAATCTTGCCACTGTTACATGGGGTGGAGTTACAGGCAATGCTGTTGCTAAACTTGCCATTACCGACGTTAAACTCCCATTCATTCCATACACCAATATTAAATTCGGTCAATATGGATTTATAGGAAATAATATAAATGCAGGAGACTGGTGTATCATGAGAGTCGAAGAGATGATATTAATTAAGGCTGAAGCCACAGCTATGGCTGGTAATCTTTCTGCAGGCAAACAAATACTTCAGGACTTTGTCAAGACATATCGTGACCCTGCATATGTAAGCACTGCAACTTCTGCAGAAGACTTCCAGAATGAAGTATGGCTTCAACGCCGTATTGAACTCTGGGGAGAAGGGTTCTCCATGTCTGATATCATGAGACTTGGCAAGAATGTCGTACGTTTCACTCCATCTATAACCTCCAATTTCCCTGATTCATTCAAATTTAATCTTGCATCAAATGATGGCTGGTTGCTTCTTCGCATACCTCAGAGGGAGACAAATAACAATAGAGGTATTCCTCTCTCAGCTAACAATAATGAAGGAACACTTCCTGTTTCAGGAGCCGGTTCCGGTTTGACAGATGGAGTTATTGTTCACTAATACTAATAATAGAAAAAGAAAAATATGAAACTGCATAATAAATTCAAATTCGGAATATTGTTGACTTCAATTTCTTTATTGTTGTCAGCTACTGCCTGTGAAGATGAGGTTAAACGTGAACCATCTCCTGAAGCCAATCCAAACAGCTCAAATGTTTACTTTGCCTCCTCCAACAGTTCATCGGTAGTTTTAGGCGTTAGTGCTACAAATTTTGAAGTGAAAATTTCACGGGAAAAGACAGCTGCAGCTCTGACTGTTAAACTTAAAACAGAATCAGTATACGGAGATCTCTTTACTGTTCCTGAGTCAGTCTCTTTTGCTGCCGGTGAAGCCCAAAAAAGTATTACTATTACTTGTGGAGATTTGGACCTAATGAAATCCTACCATATTTCCATTGAAATTGACCCTAATGAGACAAAACCATATGTTGCTCAAAATGTTTATCCTCGTATTGAACTGAATATTCTCAAGGAGGACTTTAAGCCTTATGCAAATGGCCTTTGGTATAATCTTTTCTTCGCCCCTGGAGATGATTATATTAGTTGGCCTTTAACTCTCGAATATTCAGAAATGAGTCAGACTTATAGGCTCAAGGAGACTTGGGGATATCCGGGATATGATATTACATTTAAATGGGACGGAGGAGCTAATGTAACAATGGGTGGAACAGCAAGCGGCACCTACAAAGTATTTAAAACAGGATATGTTCACCCTTCTTACGGGATGGTGTCTGCTTACTTCGGAACATGTACATACAATACTTCAACAAAAAAATTCACCTTCCCTATTACATGGAGAGTGTCTGCTGGCAGTTTCGGGCTTTATCCTGACTATTATCAAATACAGACTTTGCTTTAAATCTACATTAAGCTTTAAATAATTAGAGGCTGTCTACTTTAGACAGCCTCTTTTTCATTATATATTAAACTGTTCCTATAATGTTAAAACAGGTGAAAAGCTACAGTCATTCCGGCAATCACAATTGAGACCATACTCATAAGCTTAATCAATATATTTAAAGAAGGGCCGGAAGTATCCTTAAACGGGTCTCCTACTGTATCCCCTACAACTGTTGCTTTATGTACTTCTGAACCCTTGCCTCCAAAATTACCATCCTCAACATATTTTTTGGCATTATCCCAAGCTCCACCAGCATTAGCCATGAAAATTGCAAGTACAAAGCCTGTTGAAAGACCCCCAACTAACAGACCCATAACTCCAGAAACACCAAAAATAAAGCCTACAAGAACTGGAACAATAATGGCCAGCAAGGAAGGTAACAACATTTCATGTTGAGCTCCTTTGGTGGAAATCTCTACACACTTTGCATAATCAGGTTTTGCTTTACCTTCAAGTATTCCAACAATTTCTCTGAATTGCCTTCTAACCTCTTCGACCATCTTTTGGGCAGCTCTTCCTACCGCGTTCATGGTCAGCCCACAGAATAGAAAAGACATCATGGCGCCAATAAATGCACCTGTTAGAACTTTAGGATTCATCAGGTTAATCTGATAATGCTCTATTAAGTCAGGAATTGTCGCCTCTGCAACATTTACAACTTTGCCGGCTACGTCAATAGTGGTCTCTCCAATACGAACGAGTCCAATTTTAATCTCCTCCAGATATGATGCAAGCAGGGCAAGAGCTGTAAGGGCTGCCGAACCTATTGCAAATCCCTTACCTGTAGCAGCTGTAGTATTCCCGAGAGCATCAAGAACATCTGTTCTCTTTCTAACCTCAGGATCCAGGTCACACATTTGAGCATTTCCACCCGCGTTATCTGCAATAGGGCCATAGGCATCAGTAGCCAGCGTGATTCCGAGTGTCGAAAGCATGCCAACTGCTGCAATACCTATTCCATAAAGACCCATACCAATATTTTTTGCAGCAAGCATGTTGGCTATATCAAAATTAATAGCAGAACAATATGCTAAAATTATAGCCAGCCCCACAGTGACAACCGGAATGGCTGTTGAAATCATACCCACACCCAATCCTGATATAATTACTGTCGCAGGACCTGTTTTACCACTTTCGGAAATTTTTCGAGTGGGCTTATATGAATGAGATGTATAATATTCCGCCGATTTACCAATAATAACTCCAGCAACAAGCCCTGATATGACTGAAAAAGAAATCCCAAACCAGTTTTCGATGCCAAGAACATATAATATTACAAAAGTCATGATACCAATAAATACTGCACTAAAATTGACTCCCCTTCCCAATGACTTCAAAAGATGAGACATGCCAACATCTTCCTTTGTCTTAACAATAAAAACACCTATTATTGAAAGTATAATTCCAACCGCTGCTATCAGCATTGGAGCAAAAACTGCTTTTAGCTGTATATCGGAGTTAATGCTGAAAGCTGATGCACCAAGAGCAGCTGTAGAAAGAATTGCACCACAATATGATTCATACAAGTCTGCGCCCATACCTGCCACATCTCCAACATTGTCTCCAACATTATCGGCAATGACGGCAGGATTGCGAGGATCGTCTTCAGGTATTCCAGCTTCTACCTTTCCAACCAAGTCTGCTCCAACGTCAGCTGCTTTGGTATAAATTCCTCCTCCAACTCTTGCAAAAAGAGACTGAGTTGAAGCACCCATACCAAATGTCAACATTGTGGTAGTAATAACAACTAGCTTCTCGGTACCAGTGGCATCAATAAAATAATTAAGAATAATGTACCATAGAGAAATATCTAATAGTCCCAGACCAACAACTACAAGTCCCATTACAGCTCCTGACCTAAAGGCAATTCGTAAGCCACTGTTCAATGATCTCATCGATGCGTTAGCTGTTCTTGCAGATGCATACGTTGCTGATTTCATTCCAATAAATCCGGATAATCCTGAGAAAAAACCGCCTGTAAGAAATGCAAATGGAACCCACGGATTCTGTACTCCGAAACCATAGGCTAGTACAGCAAAAAAAGCACTGAGAATAAGAAATACTATAGCCACAACCTTATACTGTTGTTTAAGATATGCCATAGCACCTTGTCTAACATATAGAGCGATGTCTTTCATTGACTGTGTACCTTCGCTCTCCTTCATCATCTGCCTGAAAAAATAATAGGCAAAAAACAGTGCAATGGCCGAAGCCAATGGCACAAAATAGAACATTTGTTCAGTTGTCATTGTTAAAAAGTTAAGTTTATCTATTAAATATCAACTTGTATAAAATTCTTTTCAAATATCTCAGGGTCAATCATCATGGCCATTTTTTTAAGAATACTTATGGAAGAAGTAGTAAAAAAACATGTTGAATTGTGTGGACTTGGAGCTGCTGGAATAAAAATATGATTCTCCTGCATAACATTTTTAACCCTTTTCGCCACAGCAGGTGCAGGATCAATAATGTTCACTCTACTACCTGTAATTTCTTTAATGGCCTTTATTAAAAAAGGATAATGTGTACATCCAAGCACAATATTATCTGCTCCCTCTTCGAGCATGGGATATATATAATGACTTAAAAGCTCTTTTACCCTATCTCCATCTGTTTCTCCGGCTTCAACAAGTTCCACAAGACCTTCTCCAACTTTAGCAATAACCTTAACATCAGAAGCATACTTGGCTACTGCATTGTGAAAATGATCTCCATTAAGTGTTCCCTTTGTGGCAAGAACTCCAATGACCCGACTTTGTGAATGTAATGCGGCAGGTTTAACTGCCGGTTCCATTCCTATAAAAGGTATTTCAAAGCTTTCTCTCAGCTTTGTTATTGCCGCTGCTGTAGCTGTATTACAAGCTACTACAATGACTGCAGCTCCGGCAGAAATAAGAAAATCCGAGATTTTGAGTGATCTATCAATTATCTCATATTCACTCTTATTACCATAAGGACAATAAGCACTGTCTGAAAAGTAATTTATTGGTATCCCTGGCATTATTTTAACTATTTCTCTCCAAACTGAAAGTCCTCCAACTCCGGAGTCAAAAATACCTACATTCATACTTATAATTAAAAAAACAGTCGCTCTGTTGAACGACTGTAAAGTTATAAAAATATTTAAATGCTTATTTAGCTGGTGCAGATTGTTCGGCGGATTGAGGATTCAATTGCATTGGGACTTTGTCTGCAGGTATGCCGAGCTTTTTTCTTGCCAAAGGCAAAAGATCTATGCTTTGAGACTCGTCAAAGTATGGAAATGCACCTGTTGCAAGATCGAAGACAAAAGAACATCCATTTTCCTTGCCCAAAGCCTTAATTGTCTCATTAGCTTTCTGGTATACAGGTGTTAATAATTTCTGCTGTTCAGACTGAAAATCTTGAGGTGCTGTCTGCTGCAATTGTTGAAATCTGTTTTGCAGATCTTCGAGCTCTCTTTGTTTTGTCTCAAGAAGTGCTGCTGTCCATGTAGCCTGTTTCTGCTGATATGTAGCATATTTGGTTTTAAATTCGTTTTGAATTGCCTCAATATTCTCTTGAAGCTCTTTTGACAGCTTGTCAAGTTTGACAAGAGCACTGTCTCTTTCAGGCATTAAAGCAATTAACTCTTCTGAATTGATTCGTCCAATTTTGAGTGAAGTTTGAGCGAATGTCCCAATGCTTGAAGACAGGGCGAAAAGTAATAAAAGAGGTTTAAATAAATGTTTCATATTTTCAAAATTATTTAGTTTCTATTGATTGAGCAATTTAATAACTTTTTGCGAAAGATCATAGGCAGAGTTGTTATAAATGATCCCGGGAGAAGTTGCTACGTCAAAAATAATAATAATCCCTTCAGAATTGGCAATTTTCTCGACCGCAGCATTAAATTTAGACATGATTGGTTCAAGAAGTTCCTTTGACCTGGCAGACATTTCACCATCCTGCCCAAAGTATTTTTTTTGAAGATCTTTAACAGCACGCTCCCTCATAATAATCTCTTTTTCTCTCTGGTCTCTCTCATTCTGAGAAAGAGAGGCTTTTTGAGATTGATAGGTATTGAACATCTGCTCTACTTCTTTAAGCCCTTTTTCTATTTCAGCATCAAACTGAGATTTAATTCTCTCTATCTGCTGTTGAGCTGTTTTATATTGAGGAAGAGCATTAAGTATTGTCTCACTGTTCACATAACCAAAGGATTGACCCTTCATAATGGTTGATGAGGCCAATACAACAAGTGAAAGTAAAAATATTCTTTTCATGATTCGTTAATTATTAAGAATTATTAGAATTGTTGCCCTATTACAAAGTGGAAATTACTTCCTCCCTTTTTATCAGTACCAACAGGATCAAACCCATAGCCCCAATCAATCCCAAGCATTCCAACTATTGGTAGAAGTACTCTTACTCCTATGCCTGCAGATCTTTTAATTGAAAATGGATTAAAGTCCCTAATATCAGACCATGAGTTTCCTCCTTCCAAAAACGCTAAAGCATATATGGTTGATTGAGGCTGAAGTATCAGAGGATAACGCAACTCAACTGTAAACTTGTCATAAACATTACCGGCATAAGCGTTGTTGATCAATGGAGTAAGAGAAGAGTTGGGATATCCTCTCAACCCAACTACCTCTGTGCCATATGTACTGTAACCAGACATACCATCACCACCTACAACATATCCTTCGAAAGGGGAATATCCAAGATCTCTGTTATAAAATCCCAAGTATCCAAAGAATGCTCTTGTCATCAACACAAGGTTTTTTGTAAGAGCAGTGTATTGAGTCCCCTTAACTGTCCATTTGTGATACTCGATCCATTTATACTTTTCGGAATCTTCCATGTTTTGGTAATCTGTATCCTTGTCTCTAAAAAGAGAATAAGGAGGGGTCAACTGCAAACCAATCTGATAATCTGAACCGCTTCTTGGATAAACAGGTTGATCAGTAGAGTTTCTCTGAAGAGTAATTTTATAACTGAAATTATGAGATGTCCCATTTGAAAAAATAAAGTAGTAATTCCAGTCGTGTAACCTGTATGATTGCAAACTTAACTCGTTGTAAAGTACAAACCAGTTATCTGGCCATTTAAGTCTTTTACCCAATCCCACAGATGCTCCGAAAACTTCCATTCTCTCATTGGAGTTTTGATAAAAGTAATATGAATTAGTCTGTCTGGTATAATAAGCAGAAAAACTGAAAGAGGTTGGTTTGTTGCCGAAAAGCCAAGGTTCCACAAAACTTGCAGTTAAAGCCGTATAATATGTACCATTTGTTTGGAACCTAAATGCAAGTTGCTGTCCATCTCCCAATGGAACAGGTCTCCAAGCACGCTTGTCAAAAATTCTTTTTATGGAAAAATTGTTAAAACTAACACCGATAGTCCCAACAAAAGTGTTTCCACCCCAACCACCGGCTATCTCAAACTGACTGTTTGACTTCTCAACAACATTATAAGTGATGTCTACAGTGTTGTCCTGTTGATTAGGTACTATATTGATAGCATCGGCAGACTGAAGTTTTTCTGGTTCGAAATGTCCCATATTTGCCAACTCTCTCAATGACCGCTCAATATTTGACTGGCTGTAAAGATATCCCGGTCTTGTATAAAGTTCTCTCCGTGCTACCTTCTCGTTTGTTACAGTGTTGCCACTAATCATTATCCTGTTGAATATGGCCGGTTTACCCTCATATATTCTCATCTCAACATCCACAGAATCATTTTCTATCCTAACCTCCACAGGTGTTACATTGAAAAATAGATAACCGTTATCAGTATAAAGCTTGCTGACATTACCCTTTTCATCTCTTGTGAGTCTTTCTTCCATTGAAACCACATCATAAATATCACCCTTCTTTATCCTTAGTATACTGTTAAGAGCATCACTTGAATATTGAGAATTGCCTGTCCATGTGATATTTCTAAAATAATATTGCCTGCCTTCATCTATAGTAATATCTATTCCCAATCTGCCATTCCTTACATAATAGATGCTGTCTTTCACTATTTTAGCGTCTCGGAAACCCTTCTCATTATAAGCTTTGATGATGTTTTTCTTATCGTTTTCGTACTCTTTTTCGTTAAATTTTTTGCTTGACAACACATTGAGAACTCTGCTTCTTGCTCTTGTCTTTTTCATGGAGCTGGCAAGTTTTGAGTCTTTTATGTTTTCATTTCCATTGAAATTTATGTCTTGGATTTTAACTTTTTGTTTCCGGTCTACTACAAATGTCACCCTGATTGCATTATTTATTGTTGTATCCTGCACTTTAAGCACTTTAACCTCAGTTTGAAGAAAACCTTTGTCAACATAATATTTTCTGATAATGTCACAAGCCGATTTCTCAAGATAGTCAGACAATTCTCCACCTCGCTTGATCTTAAGCTTATCAATAAGTTCCGTCTTCTCCGACGACTTTACTCCTTCAAATTCCAACATGGAAATACGTGGTCTCTCTTGAAGATAAAGGTTCAAATAAACCTTTCCATTTGAAACAGAATCTATGTAAAAAGCAATTTCAGAAAACCATCTCTGTTGCCAAATTCTTTTAATTATAGACGATAGCTCCTCTCCCGGAATCTCAATTTTATCTCCTATCTGTATTCCAGTTAAGGAGAGTATCTGATCTGGATTGAGGTATTTTATTCCCGAAACTGTCAGCCCGCCAATTTCATAAACCTGTGGCCTGTTATAATCGACTTCTACAGTTCGGACAAAAGTCGAATCCTGTGCTTGAACCCGAATCGAAAATAAAAAACATGTTAAGAAAAAAAGTACCGGAAAAAAGGATAGTGACTTCATCTGCAATCTCTGGCTGTAAAAGCGCAAATATAAGCTTTTATTTGTATTCACAAATTTGGTTTGATTAATAATTATGTACCTGGTCCCCTGTCTTTCCAAACCTCCTTTCTCTTTTGTCAAAGAGATCAAGAGCCTGCTGAAAGTGAGTTTTGCGAAAATCGGGCCAAAGCACTTCAGTAAAATAAAATTCACTGTATGCACATTGCCATAGTAAATAGTTGCTTATTCTCTGTTCACCACTCGTTCTGATTATAAGATCAGGATCCGGTATACCATCCGTACTGAGAAGAGAACTAAAATATTCATTTGTAAGCTCCTGTGGTTCCAACCCATCTTTATATGCGTTCAAAACTTCTTCAGCGTACATTGCTGCCGCTTGCAGAATATCCCATTTACCACTGTAACTTAAAAAAATAATCAATTTTAAGCCGGTATTGATGCGCGAAAGTTCTTCAGTAGCTCGAATACGCCTCAAAACATCGGCAGGTAATTTAGAAAGATCTCCTATTGCTCTAAAGCTGATATTGTTTTTCATAATTGTAGGAGTCTCGTTAACTATCGCATCTGCCATTAGATTCATGAGACCATCAACTTCTTCCCTGGGTCTACTCCAGTTTTCTTCCGAAAAAGCGAAAAGACTCAAGTATTCAATTCCTTTCTCTGAGGCAAATTCTGTAGCTGCCCGAACTGATTCCGTACCTTCTCTGTGTCCATCTATTCTATCAAGCCCCCTTGCCTTGGCCCAACGTCCATTTCCATCCATTATGATAGATACATGTTTTGGAACTTTTGTCATAACTGCAATTATAAAGATTGAATATTTCTTTTATCTTCTCCCCACCTGAGCTTATCCTTAAGTGCATTAATAAAACTTCCCTCCTGCAGGGATATGTAATTCAAAGGGAAATCTGCTTTTTTTATTTTTACCAGACTTCCTGAAGGCAATACGAACTCTCTGCTGTCAAGACAAAGAATTACTTTGCCGGAGCGCGAATTGGCCGACATCTCAAGCAAAACATCATCAGGAACTATCATCGGCCTGACATTTAAATTGTGTGGAGCTATAGGGGCAACTGTCCAAACTTTTGAATACGGCATTACGATTGGTCCTCCGATGCTAAGTGAATAAGCAGTCGAGCCAGTAGGAGTCGCTACAACAAGACCGTCTGACCAGTATGCAGGCAATTCAATCCCGTCTATTCTAAGAATTACGGAAATCATTTTTGAATCAGCCTTTTGTACAGAAACCTCATTTACAGCATATGGAAAAAAATCTGAAGGCAACTTGTCATTTTCAATTTGTAATATTGTCCTTTTTTCAACAGAATATTTCCCTTGTATTA
>Ga0208826_1000284_pt1 | contig 56737 bp, 50 predicted proteins | sample AD_UKC115_MetaG_FD_184451 | JGI IMG/M metagenome (GOLD analysis project Ga0208826, IMG submission 184451) | Active sludge microbial communities of municipal wastewater-treating anaerobic digesters from Hong Kong - AD_UKC115_MetaG (SPAdes)... | ecosystem: Engineered > Bioreactor > Anaerobic >... | reverse complement strand
GAGGACGTCGCGCAGTATGGGAAGGCTCACAGGATAATCTCGTCGCAGTACCACGCGGACTACGCCCCCGAGACCAACACCCTCGTCTACTACGACATGACCGCGCACAACATGTATCTCCTCGACCTTGATACCGGGAGGCGCGAGCGGATCCTCCACGAGCCTGAGGGCACGATCGGCGATCCGCCCTCGATCTCGATGGACGGGACGAGGATCACCTACTATGTCATCTATCCCGCGGTCGAGAACCGATTCTTCACCGATCTGAACTCGGTTATCTTCGTGCTCGATATCGATCCCGCTACCCTGAAGCCGATCGGTGAGCCTCGAGTGGTCGTCGCATTTCCCGGCGTCAAGGGAACGAAGTACGCGCAAGACCCGACCGATCGGATCCATGTAGACCACTGCCAGATCAACCCGACGAACAAGGACCATATCTCGTACGCGCACGAGTTCAGCGCCCGATATGCCGACGGAAGCCTGCCGAAGACGCGGCTCTGGCAGGTCATGGCCGACGGAACGGGCCGCAAGCCGCTCTGCCGCATGGACCCCGGCGAGGGCCATACCCACGAGGTATTCGGCCCGAAGGGGAAGACCGTCTACTTCGCCAGCATCGGCTACGTCTTCTCGGTCGATTTCGAGTCGGGGCGGAAGACGATGGTCTGTGACGCGCGGAAGTACGGCGCATGCCACATCGCGGTCAGCCCGGACGAGCGTTGGATCGCCGCCGATATGTGGCTTGGTGAGGGGAACGACGAGCACGGCAACCCGATCTCCGGCATCCTGCTCGTCGATACCCGGACCGGGAAGCAGACGGTAGTGTGCAAGTTCCCGAGGAAGCAGGGCCATCCCGGCCATCCTCACCCGAACTTCAGCCCCGATGGGACCAAGATCGCCTTCACCCTCGCCGATGGCCCGAATACCCAGGTCGGATGGGTGGATGTGTCGGAGGTCATCCGGAACGCCGGTCAGTAGCGGCATCGTGGTGCAGATGAGGCTGCATCTTGACAAGATCGGCGCTCCCGCCGATAATAGACGTGGGTATTACCCCAATGGGGTGTTTGTGCATACACTCCGCGGAGGACGAAATGACCAGGACTCGAAAACGCACGAACTCGGGGAGGATAGTGAGGTCTGATTCGCGGGGCCGCATCCAACTGGGACCGGCGGCCGTGGACAAGGACTTTCGCGTCGAGTTCGGTGAGGACGGGACGATCTTCCTGACCCCGGTCGTATTCATCCCTGAGCGCGAGGCCTGGCTTTACAAGAACGAGGAAGCCATGGAGCGAATTCGCAGAGGTCTGGCTGATGCTGCCGCCGGACGAGTCAGCGAATCCAAGTCCTTCGCTGAGTACGCCGACGTGGAGATCGAGTAAGGATGGAGTTTCGGATCGTCCTTACCGACGAGGCCTCCCACAATCTTGACGAGATTGCTCGCACCGATCCCCGAAAGCTGCTGAAGGTCTACAAGGCCCTCGGCCTTCTACAAACGAACCTCAGACATCCCTCTCTGCATACGCACGAGTTTCAGTCGCTGAAAGGTCCGAATGGCGAGAAGGTGTTCGAGGCCTACGTCGAGAGCAAGACTCCGGCCGCATATCGACTCTTCTGGTATCACGGCCCGGAGAAAGAGCAGATCACCGTGTTTGCGATCACCCCTCAGCCCTGATCTCCGCCCGCCTGCTTGAACTGTCGCGCTCCGTTCCCGTATAATGTCCCCAATGTTTGGAGCCGGTGGGCATATCCCACTACTCCGGTACTCCAACACTCCACTACACCCGAGGAACGACATGGCTGACAACAAGATGGACAACATAGTAAACCTGTGCAAGCGGAGGGGGATCATCTTTCCGTCCAGCGAGATATACGGAGGCATCGGCTCCACCTGGGACTACGGGCCCGTCGGCGTTCTGATGAAGAACAACGTCAAGGCCGCGTGGTGGCAGGCAATCGTCCAGCAGCGCGACGACATGGTCGGCCTCGACGCCGCCATCCTGATGCACCCGGACGTCTGGAAGGCGAGCGGCCACGTAGAGTCGTTCCACGATCCGATGGTCGACTGCAAGAAGTGCAAGCGCCGGTTCCGCGCCGATCATCTCATCGAGGCACAGACGACCGAGGAAGACGCAGTCCAGCGCACCCCCGAGGAGATATCCAACCTCGAAAAGCTGCTCGAAGGGGTCATGTGTCCGGAGTGCGGCGGCGAGCTTACGTCCATCCGCCAGTTCAACCTGATGTTCAAGACCTACATGGGCCCGGTCGAGGAGAGCGCGGCCGTCGTCTACCTCCGCCCGGAGACCGCGCAGGGGATCTTCGTCAACTTCAAGAACGTCCAGGCCGCGACCCGCAAGAAGCTCCCGTTCGGCATCGCGCAGATCGGCAAGTCGTTCCGCAACGAGATCACGCCCGGCAACTTCATCTTCCGCACCCGCGAGTTCGAGCAGATGGAGATCGAGTTCTTCACCCGCCCCGAGGAGGCCGAGCAGTGGCACAAGTACTGGCTGCAGGAGCGGTTCAACTGGTACGTCGGCCTCGGCATCAAGCAGGAGAACCTCCGGCTCCGCCCGCACGGCGAGGATGAGCTGGCCCACTACGCCTGCGCGTGCTCCGACGTCGAGTACCTCTTCCCGATCGGTTGGAGCGAGCTGGAGGGTATCGCCAACCGGACCGACTACGACCTGAAGCAGCACATGGCTGTCAGCGGCAAGGACCTCAGCTACTTCGACGACACCACGAACGAGCGCGTCGTGCCGTACGTGATCGAGCCGTCGGGCGGTGTGGACCGCACGTTCCTCGCGTTCCTCTCCGACGCCTACGAGGAGATCTCCGGCGGGCGCGGTGAGGCCGGCGCCGAGGTCGAGATCGTCCTTCGCCTGCACCCGAAGCTGGCTCCGTACAAGGCCGCGGTCCTTCCGCTCGCCAAGAAGGGCGGACTGCCCGAGGTTGCGCAGGATCTCTACAAGGAGATCAGGAAATGCTACAGCGCCGATTACGACGAGGCTCGCAGCATCGGACGCCGTTACCGCCGCCAGGACGAGGTCGGGACGCCGTGGTGCATCACCGTCGACTTCGATACCCTGGAGGACCAGGCGGTCACGATCCGTGATCGCGACACGATGACTCAGGAGCGTGTCGCACTCTCGCAGGTCCGCAACTGGATCCGCGACAAGATGGACGAGTGCTCGTAGGGATTGGCGATTTCGGATTGCAGATTGCGGATTTGCGGATGTCGGATTGGAGACGAGCAGTACCCCTTTTCCCTCGAAGGGAGGAATTCAGGGAGTTCCGGATGCACGGCCTGGCCTCATAAGCGCGCTCTCTCACTACTACGCCACCGAACCGAAGTCCGGCGACGTGGAACCGTGCTCTTCGACGAGGACTGGGTCTGCGGCTCGCAGCCTGGGATTTGAAACCCCAGGCTAGTGGTCTCTAAGCGAGCTACGGCAAGCTCGCCAATCCGTATTCCGAGATGCATGAAGGAATGAGCTTCCTTCAGGTTGCTTTTCAACAGTCCTAGCCCCATCCTTCGAGGATGGGGCCTCCGGCAAGGGAAAGGGAGCGGGGATGTGCATCCCTGCTCCCCGTGGAGAGGACCTTCGTCGCCGAAGTGCGAGGACGGCGGCGAAGCTTGGGTGCCGGGAGTACGACTCCCGCCACAAAGCTTGCATCCTGTGGGTAGAGAGTGCAACTCTCTACCCGACAGAAGAGATGGGTTGGGGCAGAAGCTGGACTTCCGCCCCGTTTCCATGTGCTACCCGGGCAGCCAGGTCGATCTCAGCGTGCCGTCGCGTGGGTCGTGAACAGGAGCGCCGTGTTGTTGAACACGGACCGCGCGTTGCAGGAGTGCAGACACGCCTCCGTGCCGTCCGCGTTCTCGATGCCGATAGTCGCGCCCTTGCCGCTGCCGTAGACGGTGTTGTTCGACCCTGGGTTCAGGTACTGGAAGATGATGTCGTTCGAGCCTTCGCAGATGATCGCCTGGAAGCTGAACTTCGTGACCGACGAGTAGTAGTGCGGCACGTCCACCCAACTGACGACCATCCTCCGGTTCGGCGGCGATCCAACCACGCCGACCTTCACCTGGCCGCTGGTGACCCTCAGCATGTCCCAATACGGATAGATCGCCGCGTTCGGCGCGCCAGTGTCGGGCAGGGCGGTGTTCACCCCCGAATGCAGACCCGTGGTATCGCCGAAGCCGATCAGACCGTGCGAACCGACGAACAGCCTGTCGTAGCTGTTCCCGTAGAACCGGAACGCGAACGGTATGCTCTGGGCGGCGCTCACGGAACTGTTCGCCAGCGGGATCGTGGTGTGGTTTGTCGGGTCGATCCAGCCGAACGTCGTCGGCATGACCTGGTAGCCGGTTGACGGCGCAGGCTCGTTTACCGTGAGGCTGACCGGCCGGACGGTGTTCCCCATGCCGTTGGTCGTGTTGACGAACGTCACGGTATCCGAGTACTGGCCCGCTGCCAGACTGCTCGCGGCCCCGTTGATCGATACTGTCACGGATGCCGATGCGCCCGCTGTGATCGTGCCGCCGGTCGAGGAGAGCGATAGCCACGGTTGGGTCGCGCCGGCAGTCCAACTGATCGACTGTCCGCCTGTATTAGTCAGTGTGTAAGTCTGGCTCGACGGGCTGAACGGTCCGCCGACCGTGCCGGTGGATGTCAGACCGGTTGCCGGAGTCACCGCGAGCGCTCCCGGAGGCGCGGGCCCGTTGACCGTCAGTGACACGCCTCGGGTGGTATTGCCGTTCCCGTTGGTGGTGTTGGAGAAGCTGACCGTATCGGTGTAGGAGCCGGCGGTCAGGGTATTCGCGTTCGCGTTGATCGACACGCCAACCGTTGTCGTCGCGCCCGGGGCGAGCGCTCCGCTCGTCGTGGAGAGCGTCACCCACGGCTGAGTCTTCGTTATACTCCAGTTGAGTGTCTGACCGCCGGTGTTGGCGAGCGTGTATACCTGGCTCGACGGGCTGAACGGTCCGCCCTCGGAGCCGCTCGCGCTCAGAGCGCCGGACGGTGTCACCGCCAGCGTTCCGGGAACAGGCCCGAATCCGTGGCAGGTGATGATCAGCGCTTGGCCGTCCGACACGGAGTTCGTGTTGTACGAGTACTGGCAGGCCTCTCTGCCGGTCTGGTTCTCGATGCCGATGGTGGCGCTCCTGCCGCCGCCGTAGGTGGTGTCGGAAGCGGTTCGCAGGTACTGGAAGATAATGTCGTTCGAGCCCTCACAGAGCACGGCCTGGAAGGTGAGCCTCGTCGCCGTTGAGTAGTTGCTCGGCACGTCGACCCAGCTCACGACTACCCTGCGATTCGGGGCCGATCCGACGACGCCGATCCGAACGCTTCCGCCTGCCGCCGGGTTCAGGTTGTCCCAGTAGGGATAGATCGCGGTGTTAGGCGTGTAGACGTACGGGAGGTCCTTGTTCGAATAGTCGCTCAGGCCTGAGGAACTGAACCCCAGCAGGCCGTTCGACCCGACGTAGATCGAGTTGTACGTCCTGTCGTAGAACACGAAGGTGAACGGCAGCGCTAGCGCCGAACTGGCCGCGTTGTCGCTCAGGGAGATCGGAGTGTGAGCGCTCGGATCGATCCAGTTGAACGCGATCGGACCGACCTGGTAGCCCTCGACCGGCGCCGGCTGGGTAACGGTGAGACTCACGTTGCGGGAGGTGTTCCCGGCGCCGTTTGTCGAGTTCACGAAGGTCACTACCGCTGAGTATGACCCGGCGGCGAGGCTGTTTGCGTTCGTGTTGATCGACGCGGTCACCGTCGCCGACGCTCCGGCCGCCAGCGTGCCTCCGGTCTGTGAGAGCGTCACCCACGGCTGATTGACGCTGGCCGTCCAGTTGATCGACATCGCGCCCGTGTTCTTTAGGGTGTATGCCTGGCTCGACGGACTGAACGGCCCTCCTGTCATGCCGCCGGATGTGAGTCCGGTGGATGGCGATACCGAGAGGCTGCCCGGGCCGGTCACGGTCAGCGCTACGGAGCGGGCGGTGCTCTGGCCGTTGGTGATGTTGGTGAATGTCACCGAATCGGAGTGCGATCCGGCGGTCAGGGAGTTCGCCTCGGAGTTGATCGAGGCGGTGACCGTCGTGCTCGCGCCGGCCGCAAGTGTGCCGCCGGTGGATGAGAGTGTCACCCACGACTTGGTCTTGGCAGCGGTCCAGTTGAGGGATTCGCCGCCGGTATTCGTCAGGGTGTATGCCTGGCTCGACGGGCTGAACGGCCCACCGGCGGGTCCGCTCGACGTGAGGCCGGTCGAGGGCGTCACCGAGAGCGTTCCGGGAGCCGGTCCGCCCGAGCCGGATGTGAACGCCTTCAGGCAGACGTTTGTGTTCGAGTAAGTGGCTGCCACATCGCTCCAACTGGTGCCGTTCGAGCTTATGTAGCTCTGGCCGGTGCTCGCAGTCGCCTTGCTGGCGTAGCCGGAGTATGGCCGCTCAAGGGCAACCGGCGATCCGTAGCCGGGGGTCGTGAGCTTCACTACCACCGAGAACTTCTGCCCTGTCTTGATGGGGACAGGAGTGGGGATCTTCACCGTGTGGTAGCCCACAGCCGGGATCGTTCCGGTCGTGGTAGCGGCGGGCCCGGTGGAGTTGATCGGCCCTGTGGTCGGGCTCAGGTAGACGCGGATCTCGTAGCTGGAGTTGGGCGTCGGAGTGTAGAAGCTCGCGGCGGCCACGTTCGAGTTGGCGGCGGCGGTGAACACGTTCGCAAACCATGCGGTGTTGCTGCCGTAGCCCGCGCTGGTCGTCCAGCCGAGTGTATCATACTGATAGATCCCGTCGTAATTGGTGACCGGCTCGGCTGTGAATACGCCGTTCTCGGATGCCAGTCGGCTATCGTAGTAGGATATGTAGAAGTAGCCGCCCAGTCCCCAGTTGCCCCAGCTATTCCGGATGATGAAAGCTCCGTTGCCGGGGGGTTGAGTCCTGAACTTGCTCTTGTCGAAGTTGTCGTCCCAGCCCACGATGCAGACGCCGTGGTTTGACTGGTTGCTGCCGTTGTAGTAGTAGCCGCCGGTGGACGAGTTGTAGTAGGCGTCGCCGTGGTAGTAAGCGGTATAGACCGCGCCGTACTGCATCACTGCCTGCTTCAGCGCGTCGTTGTCCAGGTAACCGCTCCGCTTCGGGATGTATATGACCTCCTGCACGTGCTTGACAGTGGCCAGACCGCTCGGGGAAGCGCAACTCGATGCGTTGTACGGGTCCTGAGACTCGGAGATCGCGCCTTCCCATCGCGCCAGGTAGGCCGTGGCCATGGCTCTGTTGCCGCCGCTGCAGCAGGACAGGTCGAACCCGTGCCTGTTCTTGAGGTTGTTCTCCGAGAGATTGAGCGACTCTCCCGGCATCAGGTATGATTCGAGCGATCCGTAGGCGGCGAACGACCAGCAGCTTCCGCAGCCGCCCTGGTTGCGGATCGGGGTTACTCGTCCGAGCGCGCGAAGGTCGTAGGTCGGCGGCAGCGCGCTCAGTATCATCATACCTGAGCCCACGATGTCCTTGAGGTACGAGAAATCTACAGGGTCCGGCACTGTGCCGGTAGCAATGCCGCTGTCGGCTTCCATCTGAAGCGTGGCATACGGGTCCTTGAGGAACTCGAGGAACGCGGGATTCTCGGGCGCCAGGATGGGGGTGTCGTCCTGGGCGGCGCACGGAGTACCGGTGAACGCCATGATGGCGATGCAGACCCCGAGCATGATGACTAGTGCAAGAGATCGACGTTCGGTACCAGTCATGAAGCAGCGTGTCCTTTCCTTGTTGCGTGGCGACGAGCGAGGCATATCCAGCCGACAGGTGTCCCGAGGGATGAGATCGACTGGTTGATGCAGAACGCGGAGGCAGTGGTAGCTCGCAGAATGTCCCTATGGATTGCAGCACTCGCTACCGTCATTTTTCCACGTTCGGCATCTGCTCGCGCCTGACAGTAGTGCGGGAGGTTGCTCGACCTCCTCATGTGCATACCGCACCGACGGGTGTTGTCGCGCTCGAAGCGAATCACCCCACCAGTGCACGTATCGCGTGGGGAGCGCACGATACGTTGGCAGTGATGGGCACAGTCTACTTTCGGCAATGCCAACTGTCAATAGAGATGCTATCGCATGCTTGAACGCTCTCAGCCTGCTCTACACCTATTCTGCCCAATGCCGCGGCCTGTCACTCATGGAGTTGCCGAGTCCGGGAACCGAGAGGCTGTCTGCAGCGTAATAGGGGTGTAATCGTCCATACTGATTGGCATACTCGTCTGGTGGATTGCTGAGGAATGCCTCGAAGAACTGGTGTGATGCCGGCAAGAATGCGGTGACCGGCACGGATCCCGCAAGCAAATCTACCGGGTGATTACAAGAGTCTTCTTCTTCTTTCCTTTCGTGGCAAGTTTGCCGGTTGGCTGCCGGCACTCAGAAGTGAGCCCGATCGCACAGCGGTCGGGCCTTTTTTTGCGTTGCGGCAACGTCGGGCGGGTACGTGTGTCTTATTGATGGTAGTGCGCCGCCGGCATCTCGCATTCGCCCGGCGCTGCAAGCTATCCGGCCGCATGCTTGCAATATGCCGCACATGTCGGTATCATCTATGGTGCTCGTCAGAGCAGGCCGAGCGAGCATGCCGCACACCGGCATTGAGGCCAAAGATAAGGACAGTCCATGTGGGTTCTTCTGAGACGATTGTTGATCGGCAGCCCTCTGCCATCCTGGCGGGCGGCGCATGAGCGGCTGCCGAAAGTACTTGCCCTGCCCATCCTGGCATCGGATGCACTGTCATCCGTAGCGTATTCCGGCGAGGAAATGCTGCTCGTTCTGGTGCTGGCGGGCTCTGCGGCGATCCAGTCTCCCGTTTTGGTATGGATCTCCGCTGCAATAATCGCACTCCTTGCGATTGTGGCTACTTCCTACCGCCAGACGATACATGCGTATCCCTCGGGCGGCGGCGCGTACACGGTCGCCAAGGAGAACCTCGGCGTCAACTACGGGCTTATTGCCGGCGCCGCCCTGGTCGTCGGGTACACCCTCACCGTGGCCGTTAGTGTCACGGCGGGCGTCTCTGCGCTGATCTCCGCGTTCCCGGAACTGGCCGATCACCGAGTGGACCTGGGGATAGTCGGGATAGCTATCATCACGTTGGGCAATCTGAGAGGTGTCCGCGAATCGGGCCTGCTGTTTGCGCTTCCGACCTATGTGTTCATCGTCAGCGCGTTCGTGCTCGTGGCTCTCGGCATCTACCGACTGGAGACGACCGGACTGGTGGTGCCCAGCAGCGGACACGCGCCGGCTGCGGTCCAGGGTCTGTCGCTCTTCCTGATACTGCGAGCGTTCTCAGGGGGATGCGCGATCATGACCGGCACCGAGGCCATCAGCAACGCGGTCCCGAACTTCCGTCCGCCTGCGAGCAGGAACGCAGGCATAACCCTGCTTGCGATGGCGGTCATCCTCAGTGCGATGTTCATGGGAACAAGCTGGATTGCCTGGAGGACCGGTGTAGTACCCGTCCATGATCAGACCGTCTTGTCGCAACTCGCGCGCGCGGTATTCGGGGCCACGTGGTTCTACTACCTGCTCCAGATCGCGACCACCCTTATCCTGATTCTGGCGGCGAACACCGCCTATGCCGGTTTCCCCTGGCTGGCTTCCGTCATGGCGCGCGACCGGTACATGCCGAGGCAGCTCTACAACGTCGGCGATCGGCTGGTGTTCTCGAATGCCATCCTGCTGCTCTCTTTCCTGTCCGTTCTGCTGATCATCGCGTTCCAGGGCAATGTCCACAGGCTGATTCCGTTGTACGCGGTGGGCGTGTTCATGTCATTCACGCTCTCGCAGGCGGGTATGGTCCGGCATGCCATCAGGTTCCAGCATGCCGGATGGCGGAGGAGCGCCGTGATCAGCGGGATAGGCTCCCTGGCTACCGGAATCGTCACTCTGGTCGTGGGTGTCACCAGGTTCACCGGCGGCGCGTGGATATCGATCCTGCTGATCATCACCGTCGTTCTCGCCGCTCGCAAGATCCACCGCCACTACATAGATGTCGGCAGCCAGCTCAGGCTCTCAGACCGTGACAGTTTCGTGCCGATGAGGAACACGGTTTTGGTGCTCACGCCGTCGCTCCACAAAGGTATATTGCCGGCGCTGGAATACGGGCAGTCCATATCCGGCGACGTGCGGGCCATTCACATCGAAACCGACCCGATCGATACCGAGTTGATGATCGAGCGCTGGGACAAGTGGGGCGGCGGTATCCCGCTCGTCATACTTGAGTCCCCTTACAGGTCCCTGCTCGGTCCGCTGCTCGAGTATCTGGAGCAGGTCAAAGTCGAGCGCGAGAACCACCGCGTGACCGTCGTGATCCCGGAGTTCGTGCCGGCCAAGTGGTGGCACAAGATCCTGCACAACCAGTCCGGTCTCATACTCAAGATCGCGCTATTGTTCCGCCGAGACATCATCACGGCAAACGTCAGGTATTATCTGGAAAGGTAGACGCCGGTCAGGTGCATAGAGCATGATCATCCAGTCGAAAGGCGACGTTGTCATCCTGAGAGGAGTGCTGGCCGAGAACCACTGGCCCGCGCTGAAGTCCGTTGTCAGCCTGCTGCTGAAGCGACACCCGGCCGGAGTCATCATTGACGGCAGCGAGCTAACGGAGGTGAGCGACGCCGGCGCCAAGACGTTCCTCGACGCCAGCGAGTTCATAGAGTCGCAGCGCGCGCGTGTCGTGGTAGCCGGACTCGCGGACGATATTGTTCAGGCGATCAGCGATGTGCCCGGCATCCGGTCGCAGCTTCCCCGCGCAGCGACCGTCGAGGAGGCTCGCGCATCCCTGGCTGTCAGCGGCACGGCCACCCTTCCGGCGGCGCAGCGTCGGCCGGTCATCCTCGTCCCGCTGATCGGCGACTGGCGCAGATCGGTCGACTACGCTGTCGCGGAGGCATCGAGGCTCAAGGCCGACATCCATCTCCTGTACGTCATCGAGGTGCCTCGCGCGCAGCCGCTCGGAGTCCCTCTGCCCGAACAGGAACGGGAGGCGGAGCGCGTTCTCGCCGCTGCTGAGGCGCTGCTGAAGACGGAGAGCATCACCGTGCGGAAGCTGAGCACGCGCGCGCGGCTTCCCATCGAGGGCGTCGCCAAGTTCGCCGCTGAGTCGAACCCCAGGCTGCTGGTCGTCGCGTATCCGAAGGGCGAGTTCGAGGCCGTGAACCGCCGTCAGGACATCATGGGTACGCTCTGCCGCGAGACCGAGTCTGAGGTAGCCGCGATCTGCAGCGCCGAGCCCGGTGCAGATGCAGAGAAGCCTCGCCCGACGATCCTCTTCCCGCTTGTCGGCTCCTGGCCGAGTGCGGTGGATTTCGTCGGAATGCACGCCTCCCGCATGAGGATCGACATCGATCTACTCTACGTCATCCAGGTGCCGAGAGCAATGTCGCTCGATGCCTCGATGCCTGAGGAGGAGCAGACGGCAGCGCGGCTGTTCGGCGAGGCGGAGCGCGCCCTGAAGCGGTACCGGGTGCCGGTGCGCCGCGTGCTCATGCGGTCGCGCGACGTGATCGAGGGCATTGCCAGGCATGCATCCGCATCGAGACCGACATCCGTGGTCGTCTCCTACGCACGCTCTCAGGTCGAGCAGGAGTACACCCGGAATGCGACGGTCGTGGCCCTCTGCCACGAGATACCCGGCGACGTAGTGGTTATCTGCCCGCCGAGGTAGCGTATCATATCCGGGATCGCCGTCCTGCTCACTCCGCACTCTACGCTCGACACTCTACACTGACGCGATCTCGACGAGCTTCACGTCGAAGGTGAGGTTCTGGCCTGCGAGCGGATGGTTCGCATCGAGGGTCACGCTGTCGTCCTTGATATCGACCACAGTGGCCGCAATCGCCCGACCGTCCGGCTGCCGCAGGTGGAGCATATCGCCGACGTTCAGGTCGATATCCGGCGGGAACGATTCCTTGTCGATCTCCGCCACCAGATCGTCGATATGCGGGCCGTATGCCTCCTCGGACGGGATCGTGATCGTCTTCTCTTCTCCAACCTCCATGCCGTTCACGCCCCGATCGAATCCCGGGATCACCTGCCCGGACCCGAGCGTGAACTCCAGGGGCTCGCGTCCCTCAGATGAATCGAACACCGTGCCGTCGTCGAGCCTTCCGGTGTAGTCTACCTTTACTGTGTCGCCGCTACTGGCCTTTGCCATCAGCTAGTCCTCCTTAGCAGGAATCTCACGTAGCAACATTCCATTCCCGTGAGCTGCGAATACGCAAACAGCGTGTCTGCGAGGCGTCAGAGTCGTTTGCACGAACATACACTTCGCAAACACGCTGTCACATCGAGCAGCAAATCAGATGCTCTACTGCTTATTTGACCTTATCTCGGTTATGTCCTCCTGCCAGGCTTCCGTAGGAGGGGATTCCGATCCCCGACGCAGGCGGTCGGGGGCCGGGAATCCTACACCGTGAGCACGCGCTTCGAGAAGAGGATCTCCTGGATGCCGGGCATGTTGCCGATCTCGCCGACCGCGATCCGGCCCTCGAGGCCGAGGAACTCGACGCAGGTCTGACAGCAGATGATCCTCACGCCCTGGCCTTCGAGCCGCTTGAGGTGGTCGATCCAGTTCGATCCCTCGACCGCGATGCGCACGCCCTCGTTCCAGAGGATGATGTATTCCGGCCTGTCGTCGCGCTCGGCGAGCAGCCGGAGGAAGTTCGCGAGTATCAGCCCGCCGAGCTGCGGGTCGCCGGCGCCGAGTCCCGGCTGGCCGATCAGGATGACGTCGTAGTTCATGTCGTACTCTCTCTTGCCTTTCGACTGCCGACGAGTAGCAGTATACCCGCAGCCAGCGGAGGCACACCGAACGCCAAGATCGCGAGAGCCACCACGTCCGCTGTCTCCCCGAAGGTGGCGGCGTAGGTTATGCTCCACGAAACTCCCATAAGTATCAGCAAGATGCCTCCGAGCATCTGCCAGCGAAGGGCAATCAGGGCTATCATCAGCTGCGCTGGCCCAATCCAGAAGGTAGGCCGCAGGGCCTCCACCAAGCTTCCCCCCCGGATCAGTTCGGTGCCTAGGACATAGGACGTCCACCCCCCAGCCCACAGCACCGCCAAGACTCTCGCCGCGATGATCAGCCGTCTGCCCTTCCTTCGTCCGCCATTCTCCATAGCAGTCCTCCGGATTCTGACTCCTGACTCCTGTATTCTGCCTTCGCCTACCCGATCTTCATCTTCCCCTCGCTGTCGCGCAGGCCGCCGGGGCGGTTGCGCATCAGCCAGACGAGTTCGTGCTCCATCTTCACTTCCTCGATCATCCGGTCGAAGTCCTTGGGCTTCTTGCCGCCGAGCTTCCACTTGCCGACCGCCGATCCGAGCTTCAGGATCCTGGCGACCTGCTCGACCTCCTCCCGGACGATCTCCGCATCCGGCGCGGTCATGCCGTCGCCCTGGAAGGCCGGTATGATCTCGCCGAGACGGGCGTCCATCGCCTCGAACTCGGAGATCGAGAGGTCCTCCGTCCACTTCGGCTCCTTGAGGTCGCGGAAGAGCATCTGCCAGGGAACGCTGGAGTTGAACTGCTTCCTCTTGAAGCACAGGTAGAGGTTGCCCAGGTCGTAGAACGTCCGGCCCGTCTTGCCGGTCGGATCGCCGAACGCGTGGAGGGAGAGGTTCTGGGCCAGGTTCTTCTTCACGTCGGCCTTCGCGTTCCATGAGGCCATCGCGCCGACCAGGAATCCCAGGTAGGCGACCGAGAGCGGCTGCCAGTGGCCGAAGTCGCCCCAGTCGGTGTTCAACACGCCGATCGCTCCCTGCTTGAGGCCGTTCCGGCAGGCGCTCGTGATGTTGCCGATCGCGTTGTCCGTCCGCCCGGCGATCGTGTTCCAGCTCGATGTGCCCGGCGCGACGTAGAAGGGAATGCCCGAAGCGCCGAACTTCGCGCCGTGGTCGGCGAACGGGTGGTCGGCCTCGTAGCCCCACTCCAGAGCGATGCCGTCCTTCGGCAGTTCGGGGATCAGCTCCGGGTGCTTGATGATGATGTCGCCCCAGTACTGCATCGTCTTCCCGCGCTCGGTGACCAGGCGGTAGATCTCCTGCACGAAGTCGAGGTAGACCCGGCCGACTCCGCGCTCCTCGCAGATCTTCTTGCTCCGTCCGCGGCCCAGATCGACGGTCTCGTCGCAGCCGACGTTGAACATGCGGCTGGTAAAGTGCGGGAGAAGCTCATCATAGAGCCCGCTGACGAACGGTATGCTCCGCTTGTCGATCGGGGCGAGGCTGAACGGGTGATCGAAATGTCCCCAGGCCGTGTCGCAGCCGTAAGGGGCCTCGGCCATCGGGCGGTACTTGTCATGCTTCAGCCAGCGCTCCATGTGGCCGAACGAGTTCTGGTTCGGCACGAGCTCGATGAACCGCTCGCGGCAGTAGGCGTCGAGCGCCATGATCTGTCCGCCGGTCATCGGGTCGGCCTTCTCCCAGACGATGGGGTGGGCCATGTACTGGAACGTATGCTCCGTGTAGAGCTGGAACTGGTTGATCTTCCACTCCGCCAGGAGGTCGACGAGGTGGTAGAGCGTTTCCATCGTCGGGATCTTGTCCCGGCTGATGTCGAGCATCACGCCCCTCGCCGGGAAGTCCGGCCAGTCGGATATCGTGACGCACGGGAGCTCGAAGACTGCAGCGGGTGGTTCGGATCCTGCCGTCTGCGGTCCGCAGTCTGCGGTCTGTCTCAGTATCTGCGCCAGCGTGCACGCGCCATAGAATGCGCCCGCGGGGTCGGATGCGGTGATCTGGACGCGCTCCGGGCGGATGACGAGCTTGTACCCCTCCGACGGAATGCCGGCGCCGTCATCGAGCTTGATCAGCAGACCGATCTGCTCTCTCGATGCCTTCGGGCTCGCGGTGATCTCCCATGCGAGGCCTGTCTTCTTCGCGGCGGCAATCAGCGATTGCGGTTCCGCCGCTTCGAGCTTGATAAAGGTTGTCTTGCTGTTCGCACAGCATTTGAACGCGCCCTGCCTTGGCGAAATCCTCTTCGGGGCGGGTGCGAGATACAGATCGGTGGCCGTGATCATCAATCCCTCCGGATATGCTGTAGAATTGGTTGATCAATGGTAACGTCTACGGCCTCACAAGTCAACATCGGTGAGCACGATCCGCAGACAGAGTAGGGGCTCCTGCATAAGTCATCGCATGTTCGCACATACGGACAAACTGCGGTATCTTGACAATGTGGCGACGATGTGGCATAATAGCCGCCGTCGATGGCGTCGTCATGAATCGATGCCTGCTCCAGTTGCTAATCCAACTGATCTCTCTATCCGGAAATGTCCGATTCGATCAGACGCGCATTTCTCACAGTTGCGCTGCTCACCGCAGTGATCTCGGCGGCAGCGTTCCCGGACTCCCTGTGGGCAACCGACATGGCATCCTACTGTGTCCGCGCGTACCGGTATCCCGCATCCGGTGGCGCTTCCGATCGGGCCGTGGATATCGTCCGTGGCGGCGGTTGCCCCGTAGGATTGGCCGCCGGTCAGGGAAGACTGTGGGTGCCTGGCTCATTCGGCTGCAATTCCATTGCGAACACCGATCCCGTGACCGGTGAAGTGAGCGCCGTCCTGAGGCTGAACGTGGACTCCTGCCCGTCGGCCATCGCATACGGCGATGGCTTTCTGTGGGTCGGCTACAAAGGACCGTGCATTCTCAAGGTCGATCCATCGACCGGCGAGATTCTCCGCACCATCGATCTGACGATCGACGTCGCGGTTGCTCACGTTGCGTATGGCGGAGGCTATCTCTGGGTCGTAGACTTGGGCCTCTGCACTCGTATCCGCAAGATCGACCCTTCATCGGGAGTCGTCGTCCACTCCTGGTCTCTCGGTACCAGCGACTGCATCCGTGCTCTGACCTACGGCGACGGGTATCTGTGGGCGGCCGGCCCCACGGGCAGCCGGAAGATATCCAAGATCGATCCTGCGGACGGCGGCATAGTCGATACTATCGACCTCGGCTACGGATACCCGATCAAGTCGCTGGCCTACGAGGACGATGCTCAGCCCGCGCCGGATCCGATCACCGTCTCGGCGGCGAGAGCGACATCGCCGGGAACCCCGGTGCTCGTGGAGTCCGCGATTGCCACCGCTCGTTTCGCCGACCATGCCTACGTCGAGGCCGCGGATCGGTCCGCCGGGATCAGGGTGACGGGAGACGAACTGCCGTCACCGGGCACGGAGGTCGATCTGCTTGGGACCATCGAGCTGTCGGCGGGAGAGAAGTCGATCCATGTCAGCGATCTGACGGTAGTCGGGGCGGGTACGGTTGACCCGCTGGGGATACCGGTTCGCAACATCGCTCTGTACGGGCCGAACTCCGGGGCGATGCACGCGCTCTCGACGACCGGATTGTGCAGCGCGGGCCTGCTGGTGCGCACCTGGGGCCGTGTGACCGAGACCGGCGCGGGGCATTTCTACGTCGACGACGGCTCCGGCATCAAGGACGGCACCGGCGCGACCGGACTGCGCATTCTCTGCGACGGCCTGACCCCTCCGGCCTGGAACAAGCACGTCCGAGTGACCGGGATCAGCACTCTCTTCCCCCACGCCGACACCTGGCTCCCATGCGTCCGTCTGCGCGACTCATCCGACCTGGTGGTCCTCGACTGAGACCGCCGGCTCATCCCAACACCCTTGTAGGAGCGGCTTCCCAGCCGCGAATTCGCCGCGTTACGTAGGCATTCGCGGCTGGGAAGCCGCTCCTACAACATCCCTGGCATTGACAGCCTCTCCCCGTCAGGCTATACTCTATACGTAACCACACCCATAGGATTCACAGCGCAGTTCCCCCCTCTGCACCCTGCGTACAGGTAGTAAGCCAACATGGCAGTCACCAGCCCTGGGACAAGTGCACCACGCCTCAGTTCCGTACCGAAGAAGGGCCATGCCGGGCGAGCGGGCATCTCCCTGCGGGCGGTCATCCTCGGCCTGATACTCGTGGCGGTCGTGTGCTTCGTCGTATCATACGCCGAGCTGGTCATCATGAGGATCCAGATCGGATTCCTGCAGATGCCGCCGGCGGTCATAGGGATATTCTTCTTCCTCGTGCTGGCGAACAGGGGAATGCAGCGGCTCCGACGAACGCTCGGCCTCAGCGCGGGCGAGCTGATGATGATCTACTGCATGATGCTCGCCGCTTCGATGATCTCGTCGCGAGGCGTTATGGAGAAGATCATCCCCCTGCTCGTAACACCGAGCTACTTCGCCAACGTCGCCAACCGCTGGCAGGAGCTGTTCTTCCCTCACATCAAGCCTTGGATGGTCCCGTTCGATCCGCAGAGCCCGCCACCGCAGTTCAACGCCCAGCGGTTCTTCGAGGGACTGCGATCCGGCGAGGCGATACCGTGGGGCGCGTGGATCGTGCCGCTCCTGGCGTGGGGCGTCCTCGTGCTGCTCGTGATCTTCGCATTCCTCTGCCTGGCGACGATCCTGCGCAGGCAGTGGGTGGACAATGAGAAGCTGTCGTTCCCGCTCGTCCAACCGCCGCTCGAACTGGTGAGGAGCGACCAGGGACCTTCGATCCTGAGCAACCGGCTGTTCTGGGGCGGGGTGGCGCTTCCGGCGGCGATCTTCATGTTCAACGGCCTCCACAACTGGTTCCCGAACGTCCCCTCGATCATGCTGGGATGGAACATCAACCAGTATCTGGTCAACCCGCCGTGGAACGACATGTACTTCTGCACGGCGTACCTGTCGTTCGCGGCGATCGGCTTCTTCTTCCTGTTGCCGTCCGATCTGCTGTTCGCCATATGGTTCTTCGCGATACTGGCGCTCCTGCAGGATGTCGTCGCGGCATCGTTCAACATGGAGCCGCTTGCCATGCCGATGTACGGCACGCCGCTCTTCATCGCTTACCAGACCGCCGGGGCGTACCTGGTGCTTGCCGGCTATCTGCTCTACACGTCGCTCCCTCACCTCAGGAAGGTCGCCCGCGCGGCATTCGGACGGGAGAAGGTAGATGACAGCCGGGAACTCATGCCCTACGGCGTCGCGTTCTGGGGGCTGCTGGTGTGCTTCGGGTTGATCATGGGGTGGTGCATCCTGGCGGGGATGTCACTCTGGGTGGCGATGCTCGAGTTCGGCGTCTTCCTATTCATCATTGCGCTCGTGATGGCGAGGAGCACCGCGGAGGCCGGGATGCTGATGACCGAGACCAGCTTCCGACCGGTCGACTTCTACCGCATGTTCGCGCCGGTCCACACTCTCGGCGGGCCGAACATCATGATGCTGACCTTCTTCGACAGCGCATTCCTCCGCGACCAGCGGGGCCTGCTGCTGACCGGCTTCCTCGACGGCCTCAAAATATCCGACGGCAGCAATGTGAAAAGGCGTTCGTTCCTCCCGGTGTTCGTCATCGCCGTCATCGCCGCGCTGCTCGTCGCGGGCTACCTGCAGATATGGCTGCCCTACCACAAGGGAGGTATCACGATGTACTCCTATGTCTACCAGGGCAACAACCTGCGGGGGTTCAGTGAGTACCAGCAGCACATGGCGGGCACGACCGCGCTCACGTGGCAGGCGCCGGTGTTCTTCGCGGTCGGCGTGGTGTTCACGATCTTCCTCTCCTACATGCGGGCGATGTTCTTCTGGTGGCCGTTCCACCCGCTCGGGTATGCGCTCTGCATCTCGTGGACGTCGTCGGTCTTCTGGTTCCCGTGCTTCGTGGCGTGGCTCGCGAAGTCGGTGATCCTGCGGTACGGCGGGATGAAGCTCTACCTGCGTGCGAGGCCGTGGTTCCTGGGGATGATCATCGGCGAGTTCGGCATGGCGGTTGTCTGGGCGCTGATCAGCGCGCTCACCGGCGCCCCGACCCCCGATTTCCCCTGGCCGTAAGGCGATCTCGTACTCGCGCATCCTAATCGTACTCGTACTCGAATCGGGCGAAGCATTGGCGCCATATCCGAACACTGATTGCTATCCGACGGGCCAATGCTTAGCCCCTACAGGTCGCTCGTGCATCCCCTAGGTGTCCATCACCGGAGACGGCCGCAGCCCCACCGGCCAGTGTTCCGCCCATACAGACGGCTATTGCTCTCCTGCCGCTCATGATGCTAGAATCCTCCCCGGAGGTAGACCAAATGCTCACTCGGAGGATTGCGCTCATGCTCGCTCTGGTCACGGTGTTTCCGGCAGGCGCGGTTCGGGCCCAGGCTCCCATCGACATCGGTACGCGGCTCGAGCCGTTCGTCGATGACTACCTGATCGAGAAGATGGACGGCGTCCGGCTGATGCTCCACAGTCCCGTCGTGCGGGAGAAGGTCTTCGGCTTCGATGCGCCCTGGGAGGGCGAGACGAGCGCCTACGTGACGGTCCTCCACGACGGCGAGAAGTACCGCATGTACTACCGCGGCTCGTCGGAGATCAACAAGCATCCCGAGTTCACCTGCGTCGCCGAGAGCACGGACGGCATCCGGTTCACACGCCCGAACCTCGGCCTCTTTGAGTTCAACGGCTCGAAGGAGAACAATATCGTCTGGATGGCTCAGGGCGGCCATGCCTTCACTCCGTTCGTGGACACCAACCCGAACGCCAAGCCCGACGAGCGGTTCAAGGCCGTCGCCCCGCTGAACGCCGCGGGGAAGGGCAACGCGCTCTTCGCCTACACGTCGCCCGACGGCTACCACTGGAAGCGGATCGGCGACAAGCCGGTCATCACCGAGGGAGGCTTCGACTCGCAGAACCTCGCCTTCTGGGACGACGAGCGCGGGGAGTACGTCTGCTACTTCCGCGGATGGAGGCGCGTGCGCGACATCCTGCGCTCCACCTCCAGGGATTTCGTCACATGGAGCAAGCCCGAGTGGCTCTCGTACACCGGAGCGCCCGCCGAGGACCTCTATACCAACGCGATCACCCGATATCCTCGCGCCCCGCACATCTACGTCGGCTTCCCGAAGCGGCTCGTCCCCGGCAGGAAGGCGGTCGAGTCGCACCCGATCGACGGAGTCTCCGACGGCGTCTTCATGAGCAGCCGAGACGGCCTCAACTTCCACCGCTGGCCGGAGGCGTTTCTGCGTCCGGGCCTCGACCGGAACAACTGGACGGATCGCAACATCATGGCCGCCTGGGGGGTATTCGAGCTGACGCCCGGCGAGATCTCGATCTACTACTCGCAGCACTACCGCCACGCCACCGCGCACATGGTCCGCGCGACGGTCCGCACCGACGGCTTCGTCTCGGTGAACGCGGGCTACGGGGGAGGGGAGTTCGTCACGAAGCCGCTCACGTTCGCGGGGAAGGAACTGGTGATCAACTACTCGACCTCCGCGCCGGGAGAGGTCCGGGTCGAGATTCAGGACGCGTCGGGGCAGGCGGTCCCGGGGTTCGCGCTCGACGACTGCCCGCCGATCTACGGCGATCGGATCGAGCGCGTGGTGAAGTGGAAGGGCGGCTCGGACGTCTCATCGCTCGCGGGGAAGCCGGTGAGGCTCCGGGTGAAGATGAAGGACGCGGACGTCTACTCCCTGAGGTTCAGGTAGCTATGCCGCCACTCTCAGCCGGATGACACGCGGCGCGCTGACCTCCTCCGGCACCGGCTGTCCTTCTGCGATAAGCGAGTCTATGTGGAACTTGATGCCCTCCTCGGCGAGCTTGAGGGCTTCCTCTTCCGTCTCGGCGTATCCGACGTAGCCGGGCAGCGCAGGGACGGTGATCGTGAACCCTCCCTCAGGCTCCGGGGTCAGCACTATCGTGTATTCACGGGTCATTACTTCAGCAACTCCTTGAACTCGGCCTGTGACAATCCTGCTGATCGCAGGATCGCCCTCAACGTCCCTGCGGGTATCTCACTACCCTGGTGCACAGACACCGTCACGCTGTTTGCCGGCTTCTTGGGATGATAGAGGCGGACATGGGAGCCGTTCTGTCTCGTCTGCTGCCAGCCGCCGCGTTCCAGCGCTCGGATTACCTCTTTCGCTGTGAGTGGCATCTCATCCTCAATCTACGCCTTTTGAACCGCGCTGTCAAGTCGGCGGCCGAGCCGGAGCACTGCGTAGGTCGAGACGACTCCTCCCAGGATGATCCCCGACCAGATGCCGGAAGGCTCAGCAAATGCGTCGACGCCGAAGATGACCTTCACCAGGGTGACAACTGGCACGATCAGAAGGAGCTTCAGGATGCTGTCGATGTGTCCGCCGGGCGTCTTCCTCGATGTCGCCACCGTAAGGATGGCCAATACCAGCATCGTCACGCGATACGCCGCCAAGCCTTCATCGTGTCCGCTGCCCGGTGACGCCGAGTAGCAGCCGACCACAAAGACGAGCAGGCCGAACCAGGCCCACACGGCGGCGGTCTGTCCCACAGCCGGTCCATGGTCTCCGACAGCCGGCTGACAGATGCCAGCGCATTGGTCAGGAAGCGAGTGCAAGCGCCCCATAGGGCCCCGAGCAGCAGGCACATGGCGAAGACATGAAGCGGTATCGGGGGTGTAAGGATGAGGAGCGCCAACGCGCCCAGCGCCCACGGCCATGAGGAGACCCAGCGACGTCCGTATCTGCCCTCGCGCCAGTTCTTCCCGTACCGCCGTTCCAGATAGGCGTTGCCCGCGACTCTCGGGGAGTTCATGATCACGTATGCGAGCAGCACTCCCGCGAATGACCATAGCAGTCTGGACATGTCTGCCTGCTCTCACACTACGTAGTGGATCGGGTGGGGCTAGAGCAGCGCCGTCGAGAAATACCTCTCCGCGCGATCCGGCAGGACCGTCGCGATGTTGCCGGGGAAGCGTTTCGCCAGTTCACGCGCCGCCCAGATGTTCGCCCCGGACGAGATCCCTACGAGGAGCCCGAAGTCCCGTCCGAGCTGGCGAGTGGTCTCGATCGCATCCTCGTCGGTCACCTCGATCACCTCATCGACGAGCGAGACGTCGAGCACCGCCGGGATGAACCCATCGCCGATCCCCTGGATCTGGTGGAGGCCCGGCTCGTGGCCGAGCAGCGCCGAGACGTTCTTCGGCTCGACCGCCACGATGTGTACGCCCGGCTTGTGCTCCTTGAGGAACTTCCCGACGCCTTGCAGCGTCCCACCGCTCCCGACGCCCGCCACAAAGCAGTCGATGTCGCCGCCGGTCTGACGCCAGAGCTCGACCGCCGTCTGCGTGTAGTGGACCATCGGGTTGTCGGGGTTCTCGAACTGCTGCGGGACGTAGACGCGCGGGTCGGAGGCGGCGATCTCCATCACCTTGTTCACCGCTCCCGCGATACTCTCGCTGTCCGGCGTGAGGATCAGGTCCGCTCCGAGCGCGCGGATCAGCTTCTTCCGCTCCTCGCTCATCCCCTCGGGCATTACGATGCGGACCGCATAGCCCTTGACCCGCCCAACGAGCGCGATCCCGATCCCCGTGTTGCCGGAGGTCGGCTCAACGATGATCGAGTCGGGCTTGAGCTTGCCGTCCCGCTCCGCCCCTTCGAGCATCGAGAGCGCGACCCGGTCCTTGATGCTTCCGCCGGGGTTCAGGAACTCCGCCTTGGCGAATATGTTCTCGTCCTTCAGCCGGAAGAGCGGCGTGTTGCCGATCATGTCGAGTATGTTGTCGGTGAGCATGGCATCCCTCTGAGGTATGAGTGCTTATGGGAAAATCTTAGCAGTTTTCCGGCGGAGAGGCAAGGAGGGGGAGCGAACGTCGAACATCGAACGTCGAACATCGAACGTCGAACATTGAACGCGGCAGGTTTCCCATGGCACAAGAACCCGCTAGTCCTGAGCAGCGAAGCGTATCGAAGGACGGCCGGGTCTAGCCGAAGGTATGGTGTAGGGAACGGACGCTGTCCCGTTCCGTGGGTGTAGGTCTCCAACGAGCGGAACGCGACGGCGAGCGTTCCCTACATGGATACCCGAGGGGCTTCGGTAGCGCCGTCCACCAGCGTGGACTCTGCTTCCGAAGCATCTATCGGTGGCCGCCCTTCGATACGTTCTGTCATTCACCAGGACTACTCAGGGCTAACGGGGTCGGATTCCCCCAATCCGCAATGCGCAATCCCCAATCCGCAATCCGCAATCCCCAATGCCCAATCCGTTTACTGGAACGCGGCGCGCTGGGAGCGGCGGTACTCGCCGGGGGTCTTGCCGACGTACTTCTGGAACACCTTCGTGAAGTAGCTCTGGTCGCTGAACCCGCAGTCGAACCCGATCTCCACGATGCTCTTCTCCGTGTGCGCCAGGAGTTCGCGCGCCTTCTCGATCCGCATCTTCGCCAGCAGGTCCGTGAACGAGAGGCCGAGGGTCTGCTTCACCACGCGGCTGAAGTGCGAGGGAGAGAGACACGCCACCGCCGCCACGTCGTCGCGGGAGAGGTCCTCGTGCAGGTGATCGTGCATGTGCTTGAGCGCCGCCGCCAGGAGCACGCTACTCGGATGCTGGCGGTGGCCCTTCATCGCGCTCATGATCCCCTCGAGCATCGAGACGAGCCACGCGCAGAGGTCCTCCTCCGAGTTGATCCGCGCAAGCTCGGCGAACGACGAGTAGTTCGTGCCGAGGATCTCCGATGGATCGGCGCCGGCCTCGACCGCGCTCCGGGTCATGGTGACGATCAGCTCCATCAGGAAGCTCTTCAGCAGCTTCGGACGGTTGCGGCCGAAGAAGTAGATGCCGACGAGTATCCGGTTCAGGATCTCCCTCGCCGCCGGTCGGTCGCCGCGCTTGATCGCGGAGATCAGGCCCGGCTCCTCCACGAGGTAGATGTCGCGGATCGACTGGTAGCTCTGCCCCTTCAGTTCGTGGATCGCCTCCGCGCGCTCGGACTCGCGTCTGGCGGCGGTGCGCCTGAGGTGGAGCAGGGCGGAGTTCGTGAGGTTCGCCTCCTCCGCCATCGTCATCAGATCGGCCGCCGCGAGCCTGATCTCGGCGGGGGAGAGGCGGTCGTGCTCCGTCCCGGCCTCGACCCTCTCGATGACGACCCCGCCGATCGGGTCGGAATTGACCATCACCGGCACCGCCCAGATGACGCTCCCGCGCGGGCAGAGGATCATCGACGGCTCGCCCCAGCGGAGGGCCTCGCGGATCGCTCGCCTGCGGAAGAACGCGCATTCGGGGTCGGAGGCGCAGTTGGCGCAGTCGGGCGGGTCACCGGCGACGATGCGGCCGTCCATGTCGGAGAGGACGCACGGGAGGCGCCACGCGGTGGTGTACTTGCGTGCGAGCGCCTCGAACGGGTGCTTGACGATGCCGAGCAGCCGCCCCGAGGAGATCCGCTGCCCGCTGGTTGTGAAGGAATCGCCGATCATGCCCGATACCCGCCGGTTGAGATGCGCCCCCATGATACCCGAACCGCCGGCCGGTGCGCAAGGTGGAATGCACCATGGAGTGCGGTGGCTCGACACCGCTTTGGAGTGCGGCAGCTTGATGCCGCTTTCGCGAGGCGTGGCTCGACACGCCGGGGGTGCGGGGGTGTCAAGCCGCCCGAGACCAAAGCGACGTCCAGCCTTCGCACTCCATATGCCCAGTGTCCGAAGGGACACTGGGCATATGGAGTGCGAAGGCAGGAACAACCGTCGGAGTGTCGAACGGTGGATCATGCCGCAGGTCGTCCGGCGGGCGCCAGGAGGTGCTGAGCTTGAGGAGATACTGGAACGTCTTTGCTGTCGTGGGATGTCTGCTGTACCTGACCGGCTGCAGCCAGAGGGGCGCGGTTACCGGGGTCTCGCAATCATCGCAAGGTAGAGTTGCGGTCCGGATCGGCGACACGGCGGAGTATTCGCTTAACACTCGACTAGCGCATTCTGTTGGGAAAGACGCTAGCCTCAGAGCGATTGGCAGCAAGAGATATACGGTTGTTGCCGGAGCAAATCATGGCCGATCCCTGCCGTCCTTCATCATCAGAACCTACGAACTTCGGGAGGATTCGAAGCAGCGTGCAGGCCTTATGAGCAGGTCCAGAACGTTTGTGTCGTGGCTTGGCGAGGATCAGTCGGGCAACATCTACCTTCTTGGTGAGTCTCTGGAGGGCGTGGAGTGGGATGTAGTAACGGATGCCAATCCACCACTGCAGTGGCCCTGTGCGATCAAGGAAGGCGACTCCTGGGAGTATTCGGCGCACTTCGCCAGTGGCGGCGTGGAGACCGTCTCCTTCAAGTGCGTCGGCACGGAAAGGCTGAAGACACCGGCGGGGGAATACGATGCCCTGAAGCTGAGTCTGGCCATGTCGCATACGCGACTCGGAGTGGACACGACTGGTTACACGTGGGTTACCCCGAGTCTGCCTTTCCTTTTCGAACTCAGGGACGAATACTCCGCCAAGGTCTCTCTGTCAGCTGCTAGCGGCAATGTGGAGCAGGTTCACGTTCTGGAGGGCTACACGCCGGCTCGGTGAGCCTGCGCAGGCGGCTGAGCACATCGGACGAGGGAACGGTGACGGGGTGGGGCGCGTATCGGAAGTGTAGCATCCATTACGGGTCTGCGTGTCCTTGTTCTCCACATGAGAGGTACCATGACGGTCTCCCGAAGGCGTAGGAGAGGGTTGACGGCGGCGGCGGTCGTGTCCACGGCGGTGCTGCTTGCGGTGCTCTTCGCGCACTACGGTCCGCTGAGAGAGAGCATCCTCCAGGCGGTGCGCGATGGCGACTGCGAAAAGGTTGATAGGCTCCTGCGGTGGGACCCGGCCCTGATAGGTGTCATCGATACCACTGATCCAGGCACAGTGCGCGGCAGGGCGTCGCTGCTTACGGAGGCATCCTACTGCCGCCACAGACATCTCGTGGGACTGCTGGTAAGACGCGGGGCGGACGTAAACTGGCGCGGCTGGGGCCTGCAGACCGCATTGCACGATCTCGCTGAGTACGATGACGGCAAGACGATGCTACTGCTTATCCACAGGGGCGCTGACGTGGATGCAAGGGATGCTGTCGAACAGACTCCCCTGCATTGTGCCGCACGGGCCGGGAATCGAAGGGTGGCGGAGGTCCTGCTGGCGAACGGCGCGGATGTGAACGCTCGCGACAAGTACAGCAAGACGCCGCTCAGCTACGCGGTCGAAGAGGGACACGATCCGACTGCCGACTTCCTGCGCAGTCATGGGGGCAGGTAGCTCCTCGGAGCGTTCGGCGTCAGAGTAGTGACGGGTTGGGGGTTAAGTGATGGCGATGTCCGGCAAGGCAAGGCGTTATGTGATCGCGAGCCTCATAGTGGTGCTCGGGGCGGCATCGATCTGGGTGATCTTCCAGTCCGTCGGACTCTGGAGTACTCTGCGCTGGAACACGTGGGTCAATGACGTACGCATCGTATGCCAGCCCGGAAGCAACGAGTCCACGGTTCGTCTCTTTCTGGGTGAACCAAGTTCAATCAGATCGGCTACCGATCCTATGCTGGGTCTCGTTCCGTCGCCGCCCGATAGCGTGCCCGGCGCGGAGCGCATACTGGTTTACTCGCGCTCTTTCACGCACGGGGGATACTGGGCAGCCCACATCTACATAGGCAAGAACGGTGCGGTGATTGCCTACCACATCGGCGCCAGCTAGCAGAAGATTGGTATGGCAACCAAGAAGCCTGTCGGCATAGCTGTCTTTGGTCTGAGCACAGTGGCTGAACTCGGTGCTTGACGCTGCAGTCCGCTTACGTGAGGTGAACCGATGCACAAGATCATAGATGCCAAGCCGCTGGAGGGATACCGGGTCTGGGTGCGCTTCGCCGACGGGGCTCAGGGAGAAGTTGATCTCTCTGATCTGGTCGGCAAGGGAGTCTTTGCCGCATGGGCCGATCCGCAGGAGTTTGCCAAGGTTTTCATCGATCCGGAGAGTCATACACTGGCGTGGCCCGGAGGGATCGATCTCGCGCCGGATGCCCTCTATCAGGACGTCACCGCCGAGAGAGCGGCATAGCCGGATCGCCCCGGAGAGGAGTCCTCTGTGGAAAAGACTGTCACATTGTCGCCCGTGGGGTATGTGGTCTCATCGGTTAGCGAACCGGTCGATGCTGACTGGGAGAAGATGGTCTCGAAGATCACCCTTCTCCCCGAGTATCACGGCGGCCTGCTGGGACTCGAATCCTTCTCGCACGCGTTCGTCCTGACGCATCTGGACAGGGCGAAGTACCAGCCGGAAGCCCATCTGCAGAGGCATCCGCGCGGGATCGCGTCGCTGCCGCTCGTCGGGATCTTCGCGCGCCGTGCGAAAGAGCGTCCGAACCCTATCGGGATCACGGTGGTGAAACTGATACGCGTAGGAAGGCACGACCTGGAGGTCCAGGGCCTCGACGCGATCAACGGCACTCCTGTGCTCGACATCAAGCCGTACTTTCCGATGTATGACAGTGTCGGGGACGCTGTGATACCCCAGTGGATCACCGATCTGATGAAGAGCGATTCCTGATCGATGTTACCGAGAGTGTATACTGACACCGTAGCCTAGCCCTTCATGGGCGTCGTGGTTGATCGTATCCGACGGGGACAAGCCCCTAGGCTACGGGTGCACTTGCGGTGCTTTCGACAAGACTGATTCCTGATCGATCGGGAAGCGGGAACAGGCGCAGTCCGCCCATCCGTGCCATAGGCACGCCCCTCATTCCCCATGCCTCATCCCGCATTTCCGCATTCGACTTGCGCCGTCGGCTCTGTTATAATACCTGTAACAGCGGTGAAAGGGACGTTGGAGTGGGGAGTTGAGAGTTGAGGGTTGAGAGTTGAGAGTAGCGGGGAGGGGCACAAGCCCGACTCCACACTCTACACTCTACACTGCACTCCGCTCCGCGCTTCCGCTTGGGCCTATGAAAACCCTGGACAGGTATGTCCTCAGAGAGATGATATCGCCGTTCCTGATCAGCATGTTCGCGTTCGTCGTGCTGCTGATCGGGCGCGTCATCTTCGACAACATCGACCAGATGATCAAGCTGGGAGTCCCCGTGGGCCTGGCGGCGAGGCTGATCGCCTTCCGCATTCCATGGGTGATGGGGATGGTCCTCCCGCTCGCGGTCCTGTTCGCCACCTCGCTCTCCGTGAACCGGCTGGCGCGCGACAGCGAGCTTACCGCCATCCGCGTCGCCGGCACGCCGCTCCGGCGGATCTTCCTGCCGATCTTCGCGGTGGGGCTCGTCTGCAGCATCGTCACCCTCTGGATCGGCGAGACGGTCACTCCCTGGGCGAACCGCGAGTCTCAACGCACGGTCCGCATGATCTACGGGATGCAGGCGATCCCGATGATCCAGGAGCGCGTCTTCTTCGAGTCGGAGGGCTACTGGTTCTACGTCGGCCGGGTCGAGCGCCCGAGCAAGGAGCGGACGATCCTGCGCGACGTGATGATCTATGAGCCGTCGCCCGCGGAGGGGTATCCGGTGCTGATCACGGCGTCCGAGGCGACGAACGACGAGAACCTCTGGACTCTGCGCAAGGGCGTCATGCACAAGCTCGACAAGGACGGCCTGATGCAGTACGAGATGTCGTTCCCGTCGATGGAGCTGAACCTCCGGCGCATATCCCAGAGCCTGTGGGAGACCCAGCGCACGGCGGAGGAGATGAGCCTCGGCGAGTTGCACGAGCAGATATCGGCGTTCGGCGGGTTGGGGCGCGAGGTCCGGGACATGAAGGTCAACTGGCACTTCAAGCTCTCGATCCCGCTCTCGTGCCTGGTGTTCGCGCTCTGTGCCGCGCCGCTCGGCCTGAGGTTCGCGCGGACGGGGAGCTACTCGGGCATCCTGCTCGGCATCATCGTCATGTTCTTCTACCAGAACAACATCTGGCTGGGCAAGGCGCTCGGCATGGGAGGGTTGGCGCCGCCCTTCGTCGCCGGCTGGTCCCAGAACATTATATTCGGCCTAATCGGCATCCTTCTGCTTCGGCGGGAAGAGTGAGATCAGTCCTTTCCTACAATCTCAGGCGCGCTCTGGCGCTCCTCCTGACGGCGGCACTGGCGGCGTCGCTCGCCCCGAACGCCCTCGCGGCGGAGCGCGTCGTGACCTTGACCGCCGATGTCACGAGGTGGCATGCGGACGATAAGGTGACGGCCAGGGGGAATGTCGAGGCGGTATACGAGGACTACAAGGTCACCGCCGACTCCGCCGACGCCGACCTTCAGACGAACATCGCGGTCTTCGAGGGCGAAGTCACGCTCACTACGAAGGACCGCACGGTGCAGGGCGAGCGGCTCACCATCGACCTCAAGACGCGCGACTGGACCCTGCAGAACGCGAACACCCGGCTCGGCTCCGAGACGTTCAAGGACAACCCAAAGGCCGTCGCGTTCATCCGCAGCGACGAACTCAGCGGCGACGAGGACAAGATCTACGTCAGATCGGGCAGCTTCACCACCTGCGACCTTGAGCATCCGCACTACTGCATCGTCGCGAAGAAGCTCGACATCTACCCCGAGAGCCGGATCGTCGCGCACAACGTCTCGTTCACGACCCTGGACAGGAAGCTCTTCACCCTCGACTCCTTCGTGATCCCGATCAGGGGCGCGAGCAAGGGCTTCCTCCCGCAGGTCGGATCGAGCGCGGAGGAAGGGATGTTCCTCAAGGCATCCTACGCCTACATGGCGACCGCGAGCGCGCAGGGATTCCTCAAGCTCGACGTGATGACCAAGCGCGGGATCGGCTTCGGCGCCGAGCAGACGTACAAGTGGACGGGCGCGTCCGGCCTGCTCAACCTCTACTTCCTGAACGATCGGCAGTTGGGCACGAACAACATCACGGGGAGCCTCCAGCACCAGCAGCAGCTCGGGCAGTTGAACCTGAGCCTTCGGGGCGATTACCGCACGAACAGCTATCTGTACTATTCCTCCAGCCGGTACAAGGATTACCAGATCGCGCTGACGAGGACGGTCGGGCCGGCGACCACGGCGCTCACGTACCACAGCAGCATCGTGGACGGCTCCGGGGACAGCGACACGAGCCTGATGTCGCTCAAGCACACCCAGCAGTTCTCGTCGAAGTTCACCGGCCGGGTCTCGATGGACATGAAGACCTACCGGTCGTCGTACTTCGACGGCGTGGACAGGGAATTGGATTCCGAGCTGGAGTTCAGCAACCGGGACGATCGGTTCGACTCGCTGCTCGTGTACAGCCGGCGGACCGACCTCGACGGCGACAGGTACACGGGCGATCAGTTCTACAGCAGCGTCGATCGCATGCCCGAACTGCTCATCGAGACCGACACGTATCGGCTCACGGACAAGCCGTTCCTCGACCTCCCGCTGAGGCTGAAGCTCGGGTACGGGCGCTACCACGAGGAGCCGTCCGGCGAGACGCACAACAGGCTGCTCCTCCAGGCCGACCTGTTGAACAAGGTGTTTGCGATCGGCGACCGCACCGACCTCAGCCTCGCGTCGGGGTTCAGGCAGACGATGTACGCGTCGGACATGGCCCAGCAGGTGCTCAGGACGAACGCGCTGCTCACGACGCGCTACAACGACTACATGACCTCGCGCCTGACCTACAGCTACCAGCGCCCGGGCGGGTACACTCCGTTCCGCTTCGATTACGCCGGCAACTACAACTACGCGCGCGCCATCATCGACTACCAGGACGAGCAGCGGCTGAGGTGGAGCCTCGCCACGGGATATGACCTCGACAGGGACGAGCGTCCGTGGCAGGACCTTACTCTCAGGCTGACGGCGAATCAGAGCGCCAACTTCGGCGCATCGCTGTCCACGGGCTATGATCTCAACCGGGGTGAGTGGCGATCGCTCATCAGCCGGATCAGGTATGCGGACCCCGACTGGGTATCGCTCGACGTCGGCTCGCGGTACAACCTGAAGGATGGGAGCATGGAGGCATTGAGGAGCCGGATCGGCCTGAAGATCGGCAGCAAGTGGAGCGCGGACGCCCTGATGAGTTGGAACGGCTACACCAACGAGTTCGACTACCGGGCATTTCGCATCACGCGCGACCTCCACTGCTGGGAGGCGTCGCTGGTGTTCACGGACGAGCTGGGCTTCCGCAAGGACAAGGGGATTATGCTCGACCTGCGGCTGAAGGCGTTCCCGGGCGAGGACCGCTTCGGCATCGGGCAGTACGGCCAGACCTTCGACACCGGCATGGGTGAGTACTACTACTAGCGGCGGCGGTTGGCACACCGTAGGGGAGGGCTTCCACGCACTCCCGTGACCACGCTCTTGTAGGAGCGGCTTCCCAGCCGCGATGAATGGACGTTGTAGGAGCGGCTTCCCAGCCACGACGAACCGGCGTATTGTAGGAGCGGCTTCCCAGCCGCGATCGCAGCTGGAAGCTGCTCCTACAAGCGGGAGACCGTCTACGGATGTGGCCGTCAGATATCGATCCCGATGCTCACGTCGATCATGTCCAGCGCGCGGTTGGCGTCGGTCACCGGAACGGGCGTGCCGTTCTCGTTGCGGAGGTCGTCCGGCGCCTCGATGAAGCCGAGCCGGGCGTTGGAGATGGTATCGTCCTTCGTGATATCGAGGTTGAGCGCGGACGTGCCGGCGGTGATCAGCGCATCGATCGTGCGGCGCTCGCCGAACGGGTCGTCCAGCGTGATGAAGTTCACGTCGATCGAGTTGCCGGTGACGCCGAGATCGTTCAGGTCGATGGTGAAGCTGATCTTCTGGCCCTGGACGTCGGCGCGGAGCGGAGTCCCGATCTGCACGAACTGGAACTGATCGAAGTCCAGGAATTTGAAGAGCGTGAACTGCCCCTGGTGGTACCTGACGAAATGCGTCGCCGAGCCCGTGACCCATCCCTGGCCGGGGGTGCTGCCCGGGAAGACGGGGATCGGTCCGGCGCCTCCGCCCGCGGTGTCGATTACCATGTGGTAGTAGAGATTGTTGCTCGGCGGCGCGGCGAGGGTGATCTCGACCGTGACGGCTCTCACCGGCGCAACCACGGTCCCCTCGGGCGATCTGGCGCATCCCGCGAGCAGGGTGACTATCAGGGCCGCCATCAGAAGCGCCGCGAGGCGCACATCGTTCAGTCGCAGCTTCATACAGCTATTATAACAGAACCTGCCCCCGTGTTCAAGTTACCGTTGGGCCGGGATGCATGTAATGGGCCTCGGATTGCACATCGGGGGCGTTTGGCGTTATACTCGGCAGGCATATCCGATCTCAGCGCACCCGACAGATAACCATGCACCCGTTCTTCTCACTGCTCATAGCCTTCATATCGGGCCCTATTCTGACCCTGGCATTTCCCAGGACGAACGCATATCCGCTGGCGTGGATCGCGCTCGTTCCGCTCTTCCACTTCTCGGTGAGGAAGGGGTGGCGCGCGGCGGCTCTCCACGGCTTCGTCTTCGGGCTCGGGTTCTTCGGCAGCCTGCTCCACTGGATCAGCGTCTTCGGGATACTTCCGTGGATCGCCCTTGCCGTCGTCCAGGCGTTCTACACGGCCGGTTTCGCCCTGTCCGCTCGGCTGATCGCGGGGCGGCTCGGCGGATGGGGCAGGCTGATCGTCCTGCCCGCGCTCTGGGTCTCGTTCGAGTGGCTGCGCGCGCTCGGCCTGCTCGGGTTCACCTGGGGCGATGTCGGCTATTCGCAGGCATACGCTGGCTTGGTGGTCCAGCTTGCGTCGATCACCGGCGTGTGGGGAGTCTCCTTCTTCGCGGCGGCGATCAATGCGTCGCTGGCGAACGCGGCGGCGGATTGGGCCAAGAACCGCAGCCTGAGGGGATCATACGCTCAACTCGGAGCAGCGGCGGTTCTCGCGGCGCTCGTGGTCGGATACGGTCTCATCGCCCTGCGCACGCCCATCAGCGGCAAGACGATCCGCGCGGCGGTCGTGCAGGGGAACGTCGATCAGACTGTGGCCGAGGATCTCGCCTACTACGACGAGTCGACTCAGACCTACCGGCGCATGACGCTCGAGGCGGCATCGAAGAAGCCCGACCTCATCGTGTGGCCCGAGACGGCGATGCCCGGGTTCCCGGGGAGCGAGCCGTACCTGCAGGGATGGCTGTCGGTCCTATCGAGGGATGCCGGCGCGTATCTGGTCGTCGGTGGCAGAGATGCGGACCTTCGCGGCAGGGTGTACAACTCCGCTCTCCTCGTGGGTCAGGAGGAGGGCGTCATCGCGCGATACGCGAAGGTCAGGCTGGTTCCGTTCGGGGAGTTCGTTCCGCTGAGGGGGCGCTTCCCGGCGCTCGATCCGATCCTGAACCAGTACAAGGTAACGCCGATCGACCTCGCGCCCGGCCGGGAGTTCAACCTGCTCGAGGGCGGTCCGTGCAGAATCGGCGCCGCGATCTGCTTCGAATCGATCTTCCCGTACATATCGCGCAACCTGACGGCATCCGGCGCCGAACTGCTCTGCGTCATCACGAACGACACCTGGTTCGAGCGCACGCCGGCCGCGGAGCAGCATGCCCAGATGTCCGTGCTGCGTGCGGTCGAGAACCGGCGCTACGTGCTGAGGGCCGCATCGACCGGAGTGTCGTGCATCATCGATCCCAGGGGCCGCGTGCTGGCCCACATGCCGATCTTCCGCCAGGGAACGCTGACGGCGTCGGTGCGGAGCGTGAGCGGACAGACGTTCTACACGAGGCATGGGGACTGGTTCGTCTACGCCGCGCCGGCGATCGTCGGGGCTGCATCGATCGCATCCCTCCTTCGTCGACGGAAACGTCCGGAGTGCATCTCGGGTCCGTCGTAGGAGGGGACAAACACATCCTAGTCACATCGTGAGGTAGAGCCGTGAGAATCCACGACATATCGCTGACCATCTCCGAAGACCTTGCTGTGTATACCGGCGATCCCGTAGTCGAGATCGATCCTGTCTCCCGTATCTCCCGCGGCGACGGAGCGAACGTCTCGCTGCTGAAGTTCGGGTCCCACACGGGTACGCACGTCGATGCGCCGTTCCACTTCGTCGAGGGCGGCGTCACCATCGACCATGTGCCGCTGGACGTGCTGGTGGGGGAGTGCTACGTCTGCGAGATAGCGTCCTCAGAGGCGATCACGGTGTCCGAGTTGGAGTCGTGCGGCCTGCCCGAAGGATGCCGCCGGGTCCTCTTCAAGACGTCGAACTCCCGGCTCTGGGAGGAGGAGCACTTTCGCACCGATTTCGTCTACCTCGAACCTGATGCGGCGGGTTGGCTCGTCGATCGGGGAGTCCGGCTGGTCGGCATCGACTACCTCTCCGTGGACCGCTTCAAGTCCGGCACACATCCGACGCATCTGCGCCTCCTCGGGTCAGGAGTCGTGGCCGTCGAGGGTCTCGATTTGCGAGGAGTGGCGCGGGGTACATACTTCCTGGTTTGTCTCCCGCTCAAGATTCGAGACGGGGACGGCGCTCCGGCTCGCGCGATTCTGTTGGAGAGCGATGGGTGATCCGCTCACCGCTCGAAGCGTATCAGGTGTGCAGACTATGGAGAAGATATGCCTCCAGCCGCTGGGTGATGTGGAATCCCGCGTGCTGGATCGGATAGCGGAGATTGTCGAAGACAGGTTCGGGCTTCCGGTGGAGACGCTGAACGCGATGGAAGTCCATGCCCATGCGTTCAACGCGGGGAGAGGGCAGTACCACTCCACGGAGTTGCTCCGTGATCTCCTTCGGCGGATGCCCGATGACGCCCTCAAGATCCTCGGGATCACGGAAGTGGATCTCTTCGTCCCGCAGCTCAATTTCGTCTTCGGGGAGGCTACCGTGGATGGGCGGGCCGGCATCATATCCCTGCGCCGTCTCCGACCGGAGTACTATGGCGGCACGCCGAGCGATAGGCTCTTCGTCGAGCGGGCGGTCAAGGAAGCCGTGCATGAGTTGGGGCACACCTTCGGGATGAAGCACTGCCAGGATCCCAGGTGCGTGATGTTCTTCTCGAACGACATCGAGGACACGGACCACAAGTCGACCAGGTTCTGCGCCAATCACGCCCACCAGTTGGCGCAGAAACTCCGTCCGCTCCGCAAGGCCGCGTGACTACGCCGCCATCGGAAGTTCCTCGTCGTCCACGTTGGTCGACGTGTAGAATCGATCGAGTACGCCTGAGGACAGCAGCGACTTCAGCACCTCGACGACCACCGGATCGAACTCCGAGCCGGCGCCTCTGTTCAACTGCTCCACTCTCTGCGCGGCCGAAAGCGCCTTGCGGTAAGGTCTGTCGGAGCTCATGGCATCCAGCGAGTCCACGGCGCAGATGATCCTCAGCGGGAGAGGCTGCTGGTCGGCGGGCAGTTGGTCCGGGTAGCCCGTGCCGTTCAACCGCTCCTGGTGATGGCGGATCAGGAAGAGTACCTCCTCGCCCAGGTTCAGCGGTCGGCAGATGTTTTCGCCCGTCGTCGGATGCGTCTGGATGATCAGGCGTTCCTCCGGCGTAAGCTTGCTCGGCTTCTGCAGCACGGCATCCGGGACGCCGATCTTCCCGATGTCGTGCAGGAGAGCCGCGTTTCGGATGATCTCCACTACGTGGTCCGGCAGAGCAAGGTGCTCAGCGACGATCCTGGAGATCTCGGACACTCGGTATGAGTGGCCCTGGGTGTAGGGGTCTCGTGCTTCCAGGCTCCTTGCGAGAGACTGCAGGACCTTCAGGAAGGTCTCCTTCAGCTCGCGGTAGAGGTTGGCGTTCACTATGCCCATCGATGCGTGGATTGCCAGCGTCCGAAGCAGATCGAGATCCTCGTGTCCGAACGTCGCGTTCGGCAGATCGGAGTAGACGCTTAGCGTACCCACGATCTTCACGTCGCCGGGCTTATGCGATCCCGCTGCCTGGCTCGTGCGTTCGACGAGCGGTACGCATACCGTCGGCCTCTCGGGGGAGTTCGCTGTTTTCGATGCCTCGTTCGTCGAGCCCGATTGGAGCAGGAGAGCTTGCCCCGTGCTCACCACACAACGCTCCACGGCGTAGTCGCGTTCCTGGTCGGCCACCGATGTGAGCGTATGAGAGTGCCGGACCGCAGCCTCCTGGAGCTCCGCTGTGACGGGGTCTACGAGAACGACTCTGCCTCCCGATGCCCCGGTCTCCGAGATAGCCGTCTCCAGGATGTGGTTGAGCAGTTGGTCGAGATCGCTGGCGGAGGTGAACCGCGTGCCGCACTCGAACAGCGCGGAGAGCTTTCGCTCCTTCATCCGCATGTTCTCATCCTGCTTGCGCAGAGCGATGATATACGTCGCTACGAGCGTTGCAGCCAGAAGCGCCATGACATCCTGGGTCACCTCGCCGCTGAAGTTGCCCATGGTCCTGGTGGCTGAAAGGCGATAGAAGATGGAGCCCACGTCGAGAATGAGGGTTCCGACGAATGCGACCAACGTTGCGGTGAACCGGTTGTAGGAGTACGCCGTGCTGACGATCACGAAGCTGTAGAGCAGGCACAGATCGCCGCTGGTGGAGCTGTACGTGCATGACGCCAGCGTGATGACGGCGGCATCGAGCACCCGAGTCACCGGTGTCATGACGCTCCCGTAGCGCAGGTACGCGTCCTTGTCCGAGGCTATCTGCGACGCGACGACATTGTAGAGGAACACTCCTCCCATCACAACGAGTGATGCAAGCTTCAGCGCGCTCTCGTCTATCATGAACGCGCCCACGATGAGCACGGCCCACCGCAGTCTGATGACCAGAAGCTCTGCTCTACGTCGTTCTTCCATTGTGCTTACTCCCTTCGACGACTCCCGTACTGCTAGTCGGCGACGACCACCTGGTTGCCGGAATCCGATACATCAGCGACCTCGTAGCCCGGCAGGCGCATGCGGTATCCGAGATCGGATGTCCTGTAGTCGGGGTCCGAGACGAATTTCAACTTTTTCACGCTGCCGAGCGTATCGACCGCCAGCCCTCCATTACGGAAGGTAATGTCGGAGTCGGCTTTGAACCAGGCGGAGTTCGAGCCGTTGTGAACGTAATAGAACCCGTCAACCTCATTATTGGCAGCTTTGGTCGTAAGACTACCCGTGATCAGCATTGCCATCTTGTCCTTTGAAGGGTTGGCATACAGAACCTCGCCAGGCATCTCGACGTTGCCGTTCACCACGATCAGTCCCTTGCCGGATACTGTGCCTTTCATCGTCAGCTTGCCGTTGATGTATATGATCTCGTATTCGGAGTTGAACTGCAGACCGTGGTCTAGCTTCACGTCGCCGTTGTAGATACGGTTTGCCCTGGAGACGTAGTAGCTCAGATCGATCGGGCTCACGTAGTAGTTGTTGCTCCCGGTGACCGTCGATGATGACGAAAGGAAGAGGGTGTTGATCACCGGTCCCGAGGTATACAGCTTGCCGTTGACCGTCATGAGCGATAGGAGCGTCAGCGATCCGTCTATGTACACGTCGCCATTCTGACCACCGGCGCCCGTCTCGATGCGGTTGGTGCCGATTACTGAGGAGTTCACCATCAGCGCGTACTCGCACGGTCGGATGCGGCGCCGTATGATGCGCTGCTTTCTGTCGGCCATTCCCCTGCATTTGCCGGTGGCGGAGATCTTGACGGTATCACGCATGCCGGGGTTCTCGGATACGGTTACCGTGAACTCACCTCTGCCGAGCTGCCTGGTCTCTGTGTAGGGCAGGGCGATGCCGCAATGTCGGTACTTCCAGTATCCGTAGTTGATGCCGGCATCCGCCAGGTAGGCAGCCTTGCTCGCCTCGATCTCGTTGCCGCCCTGCAGGGTTGCCCCTCCCACTGCTCGGAGCAGCGCGAGGCCGAGTACGAAGCCGACAAGCAGCGTGACCATGGCGGTCAGATACGCTGCTCCACGATTTCCCAGGGAACGATATGCCGTTCGGCCGACGAATATGCGGTTAGTTATGATTGCGCAGGTACACATAGCGCCTGAACGTCAGGGTTTCTGTCCGGCTGCCGCATTTCTGCCGTGTTTCCAGAGTGACGCGAACGACCTTTCGCGGATCCACATCGTAGACCTGGAACGCCAGAGATTCGACCGGTTCCACGCGTCCGGTCGTCGAGCCGGGGATCATGCTCCATGCCGTGTCACGGCTGCCGTTGACCCGGCGCCACAGTATCTTTCCGCTGGCCCAGGTCGATCCCGTATGATCGGAGAGGTAGAACACTACCTCATCGCCCGAACGATATCTCAACTCAGCGTTGCTCTCCCAGTATGGCCTGTAGGTTCCATCCGAGTCCTTATCCCTGGGCACCCAGACCTTCAGATCGCCGTACACAGTCATCTGAGCATCCACGGCCTGCTCGATCACCTCGCAGATCCGGTCCATTCCCTGTGAAGCGGTAATGTAGGCGCTCGTTGCGGCCTGACCTCTGTCCCACAGCCGGAGAGCATACACGTAGACGCCGCAGACCGACGTCACCACCAGGCCGGTCAGCCCGCACGCTACCATCAGCTCCATGAGCGTCACGCCGGCTTTTCGGCGCAGCACGATTGCCAGAGGTTCTCTAGATATCGGCATGGATCTCGCTTCCCTCTTTGTAGGGCTTGGCGATCAGAGTCCGGTAGACTACCTCTCCCGCCAGGTACTTTACCTTGGCGGTCCCCGGCCACGAGATGCGTACGGTAACAAGCTTCAGGGATGTGCAGTCGCTGGTCGGGTAGGCTTGGACAGTGATGGTCTTGGTGTTGCCCGCAGGAAGATCGGCCGTGGTCGAAGTGGTGCTTCCCAGATCAAGGTTGTCAAATCCCGCGACCATCGCGCCATCGAGTGTTCCCATGGCATCGAGGGCGGCGATCCGGGTGTAGGTGGCTTTCTGCTGGTAGTTGATAGCCACCGGGAACAGGCTGGCGAGCACAATCACGGCGATCGACAGGATGCTCACCGCCACGAGGATCTCCACCAGGGTCATCCCGCGGCTGTTCGTCACCGCTCTTCGCATCGCCGTTCCGAGTCTGATCGAACCGAATGGAACTATGGTGCACTCCATGCCCATCAAGAGAAAAGGGGTCCTGATCGCTGGCACCGGTAGACGGTTCCGGCTATTAGGACCCCTGTCAGAGATCGGGTGCTACCAGCTGCTGTACGCCGTCGAGTCGGATGCGTTTCCCGTGGCGCTGCTGGTTACCTTGCCCACGGAGCCATCCGCCGTGCTGTAAATGAACGCACTACCGGACACGGGGTCGTTCGGGATGGAGTCCAGATAAGGGCCGTGCCAATCGGCGGCGTTGATGGCCTTAGTGGTTCCATCCGGAGCCAGACCGGATGCCGGTGCGGTTGTTGCCGCCAGGGCTGCCAGAGATGCGGGATATGCGCCTGTGTCGTTATAGAACAGGGTGATCGCATTCCGGATCAGCTTGAGGTCGCTCTTCAGAGCCGACTCCTTGCTTCTTGTGCCTGCGCCGACAAACTTAGGAAGGACTATCGCTGCCAGTACTGCCAGGACTACGATGACTACGAGCAGTTCTACCAGTGTGAAGCCCTTTCTTGATTTCCGCAGCAGATACATACTGATGTTTCACCTCCTCCGCGCAAAACGGAACTCGCGCACTGCGCGAATGAATGCATTACTGCCGGACAGCGATGCCCAGACCGTTGGCCTGCAGTCGGTAGTAGACCGAAATCCCCGGAATTCTACTAGTCTCTACCATTGTCGGCACTGAACGCCGATTTCTGTAGGGAAACCGCCGACGGTCTCCGGCGATTATCCGGAAAAGCACGCCCCGCTCCCACAGTCCATCGGTATCAGCGTACTCCGCCGACGAGGGAGTAGATCGGCGCGATGATCGAGATCGCGATGAATCCTACCAGTGCTCCGAGAATGACGATCAGCACCGGCTCGATGATCGACGTCAAGCCTTTGATCCTGGCGTCGGACTCCTTGTAGTAGAACTCGGACACCCTCAGCAGCAGGCTCGCCAGTTCTCCCGTTCGTTCACCCACCGACGTCATCTGGACCAGCAGGGGAGGGAACTCGGGGCTCGTCTTGAAGGCATCGGCGATCGTGCTTCCGCTCTCGACACTGGTCTTGGTGAATCGGTACACGGAGCCGATGATCTGGTTGCCGGATGCCTCCGCCGCGGTATCGAGCGCCACCATGAGAGGGACGCCTCCGTTCAGCAGTGTCCCCAGCGCCAGAAGTGACCGTGAGAGCACGATCTTGCGCACCAGGTCGCCGGCGGGAGGCGTGTGAAGCTTCAGCCAGTCGAGCCATCTGCGTCCGCCGGCGCTGCTTGCTATCATCTTGAAAATGACGAACACCACAGCCAGGCCGACTATAACCAGATACCAGTACTTCATCGTGACCTGGCTGATAGTGAGGAGCGCCTTGGTAGTGGGCGGGAGCGTCGCCCCCATCTGCTTGAACAGAGTCATGAACCTGGGGAGCACGAAGGTCACCAGGGCGACGACCGTTATCAGCGAGGCTGCGACGACAATGATGGGATACATCATGGCCGACTTGACCTTGCGGATGATCTCCAGGTTGCTCTCCAGGTACTGAGCCAACTGGTCCATGACCTGGGCTAGGTCGCCGCCCGCCTCAGCGGTCTTGACCATGTCCACGTAGAGCTGCGAGAACACGCTGGGGTGCCGGGCGAGCGACTGGCTCAGGCTGTGTCCCTGGAGGACCTGCTGCCTCAGATCGCTGATGACTGCCTGGAATGCAGAGGTTTTGACCTGGAGCATCAGAGAGTCGAGGGCCTCGATGATCGGCACGCCGGAAGTGATCATGATGGCAAGCTGGCGGCTGAACATCGCCAGCTCTTCGAGCTTGACCTCCGTCTTGCGTCCCTTGCGTCCTGCGCCTTCCTTGTGACGCGACCTGGCTTGGGCCGATACCGCTGTGAGCGATATCAGATGCAGTCCCATCTCCTGAACGCGGTCGATGGCTGCGCTCTCGCCGTCCCCCTCGACCTCGCCGGTCTGGATCTGCCCCCCCGGTCCTATGGCTTTGTACGCGTATGCAGGCATAGTCCTTCAGCTACTGATGCGTGACTCTCACTACTTCCTCGATGGTCGTCAGTCCCTGCAGGATCTTCTGGACGGCGTCCTCCTGGAGGGTGCGCATGCCCTCGGCCCGCGCCTGACGCTTGATCTCGGCGGACGATTCCTTGGCCATGATCATCTCGCGGAGTTTGTCCGAGAGTTCCATCAGCTCATAGATGCCGATTCGGCTCTTGTACCCACTCCGGCTGCAGGATTCGCATCCGGTACCCTTGTTGTAGGTGAACGAACCGTCCGTCTGTATCGGGAGTTTGAGGCGTTTCAGCACGTCCTCCTGCGGCGTGTACGGCACCTTGCATCTCGGGCAGACGATGCGCACGAGGCGCTGAGAGACCACGGCGATCAGGGACGACGCGACCAGGAACGGCTCGATGCCCATGTCTATCAGGCGGCTGATCGTGCCGGCAGAGTCGTTTGAGTGGATGGTGCTGAATACGAGGTGTCCGGTCAACGCCGCCTCGACCGCAATCTCGGCGGTCTCCGTGTCGCGGATCTCGCCGACCATCACTACATCGGGGTCCTGGCGGACGATCGTGCGCAGTCCGCTGGCGAAGGTGACTCCCGCGCGCTTGTTCACGTTAGCCTGCACGATGCCCGGGAGCTGATACTCGACCGGGTCCTCGATGGTGATGATGTGCCGCTCCACCGAGTTGATGGCGTTCAGCGCCGAGTAGAGTGTGGTGGTCTTCCCGGAGCCGGTCGGTCCGCAGACCAGGATCATCCCGTACGGGCGGTGGATCAGGCTCTCGAACTGCTGGAGTATGTCTTCCTGGAATCCGAGCTTGTTCAGGCCGATCCGGGCGTTGTTCTTGTCGAGGATACGTATGACTACGTTCTCCCCGTATACGGCCGGATAGGTGGAGATTCGGAAATCGAACTGCCCCTGGTGAGCTATGAGCGTGATGCGTCCGTCCTGAGGCGCTCTCCGCTCGGCGATGTCCATATTGCCCATGACCTTGATTCTCGATATGACCGAGTACTGGAGGTCTTTGGGGATCGACATCGCTTCGGTAAGCATGCCGTCGACGCGAAACCTGACCCGGACGCGTCCGGCTTCCGGCTCGATGTGGATATCACTGGCGCGCGCGGCGATCGCTTTCCCGATGAGCGCGTTGACCAATCGGACGACCGGCGCCCCCTCGACCATCTCCTTGAGCTCGGTGAGGGAGAACTCGGCCTCTTTCTCTTCGTCTTCGGCGACCTGGATCTCGCCGATCTCGACATCCTTGATGGCCTCACCGATGATCTCGGTGACGTCGTCTCCCGCGCCGAAGCACTGGAAGATGGCCTCCATGATGTCGTCCTCGACGGCGATCATCGGCTCGATATTCAGGCCGGTGGTCAGCCTCATCTCGTCGATAGCCGTCACGTCGAGGGGGTTCGCCATTGCGACCGACAGGACCGTCGTGTCCTTCTCGATCGGGATGGCCTTGAAGCGCAGCGCAAGCATGTGCGGGATCAGGCGTCCGACAGCCGACTCGATTTCCCTGTTGGCGAGGTCGATAAACGGAATGCCGTGCTGGATGCCGATAGCGCGGACCTTGTCCTTCTCGGAGATCAGGCCCATGCGCACGAGCACCTGCCCGAGCGGCTCGCTGGCGTCGGTTCGCGATCCCAGTACCTCGTCGAGCTTCTCTCGTGTGATCAGGCCCTCGTCGACCAGGATATCGCCGAGCATCCTGTGTCTCATTACTTCCCGGCCTCCGTGCTGCTCTCGCTCAGTATCTGAGGGGTAATGATGATGACGATCTCCGACTTGGTCTTGTTGCTCTTCCGATACTTGAACAACTCACCGAGGATCGGCAGATCGGACAGCAGAGGTATCCCGGACATGGTCCGGATCTCCTCCTCCTTGAAGAGGCCGCCGATCGCAATGGACTCGCCGCTTTTGACCCTGACCGTCGTCTGCGTCTCACGAGTGCTTATCTGCGGGTAGCTGCCTACGTCTGTCTCCAGGTACTTGGTCACTGTGCTCACCTGAGGGTAGATCCCCAGCGTTATGTATCCGTCCGCGCCGATCCGGGGCGCGACCTGAAGGTAGATGCCGACCTTCTCTTCTTCCTTGTCGTAGATCGGTGTGCCGAGCTGCGTGTAACCTATGAGGATAGGGTAGAGCAGTCGGTCGCCGATGAGAATGCTGGCGCTTTCCGCATCGATGACCGACAGGTTCGGCTTGGCGAGAAGACGCGCGCTGCCGTTTGTCATCAGCGCGCTGATCGTCGCCTCAATGCTCGCACCGGATCGACTGAACTTGCCGAACTGCATGACACCCGGAGTAGGGGTGGCCTCGGTCAGTCCGAGCTCGCCCCAGGACCACTGGATGCCGAGTTCCTTGAGGCCGTTCTCCGACACGTCGAGGATCATGGCTTCGACCCGAGCCTGAGGCCTCGGGGTATCGAGTCTACGGCACAGATCGAGCGCTTCCTGTACGCTCGTCTTCGGCCCTTTGATGATCAACGTCTGCGACGCCGACGTGCGCTGAGTCTTGGCCGACGAACCACCGTCGTCACTCGTCCCGCCGCCGGGGTAGGGCCGATCGGAACCGGTCCCGAGCACCGGAGTGATCGTGTCCGGAGCGGGTGTGATGGTGAGGCCGGTGATCACCAGCCCGAGGGTCTCCTTGAGCTTGTCCAGGCTGAGGTAGTTCGCCGAGTACAGCTCAGTGACCACGGGGTCGGGCTTCTCGACAGGAGGGGTGACAGGATCGGGGAAGGCGCTCTTGAGCGTCTCCGGCTTGGAGACCAGATAGGCTGATCCTTCCTGTCGCCATGCAAAGCCCTGCATCTTGACTACGTAGTCCAGCGCGTTCTCGAAGGTCACCTGCTTGAGCTGAACGGTGATCGTGCCTTTGACGTCGCTGCTCACGACGATATTCTTGCCGGACTGGATGGCGAGCGCGTTGAGCACATCGGATATCTCGGTGTTGACCGCCTGCAGATCGTGGAGCTGATCTGCCCGGCACATGCTGGACAGTGCGAGCATCACAACGCAGACTGTCGTCCATGCCGTTACGGCGTATCTGCTACTGAGTCTGTTCATTACCCCCGGATCCTCTCTCAAGACTGAGGATTGAGAACGAGCCGCCGTGACGTACGGCGACCGTTCCGTTGATGATCCTGGCAACCACGATGCCGTCGCATATCTGGTCGCCTTCATACACAAAGTGTGTCTTGCCCGAACCGTCCTTTATGACTGCCAACGGCGTGTCACCGGATACTATCGCCTGCAGCTTCAGCCCTGATTCCGACGCCGGATTGTCCGCCGCCTGCTTCGCCTCACTGTCGTGAGCGACGGACGGCAGAGGACTCGCCTGCGCATTCCCCGGTTCGGTCTCGCGGATCTTCAAGGGCAGCACGGGCAGGTCATCGTTCGGCGGCAGATGCAGATCAGGCGGCGGCTCGGTATGCGCGCCGTTCAGCGGCGGATTCGCGTAGAGTATGGGATGCCCGAACGGGTCTCGCTGAGGCGGCACGTTGTCATCCGGCAGCGAGTGCTTACGCTGTTCGGCCGACTGCTCCTGTGCGACCGCGCGACCGCCCGCAACGGCAGTGTTGCCCTTGATGCGCAGCACCGTGACTGCGATGGCGCCGATCAGGATCACGATCAGGGCTATTGTGACGCCTGGCTTGTTCTGTAGTTCCTTCATATCGCTTTCCCGCTCGGCTCCAGCATGCAGAGAATGAGCGTGAGCTTGGCATCCAGCATCGCGCGGCGGGTCGCAGTGTCAACCGAACGGCGTGACAGCTCGATCTCCGTCACCTTGGCGACCTTTGGCAGTCCCGACAGCCCCGCGATGAAGTCGTTGACCCCGGCGAAGTCGGTATGCATCTCGATCTCCACCTCGATCGGTTTATACTTGATCGTCTCAGTCTGCGGAGCATTGGGGTCCGCGACGACCTCTATGGGCTTGGGCTTGATCGTATTGAGCTTGCAGCCCGTTTTCACCGACAGGTCGGTGATCTGGCGGATGAACGTCGACATGAACTTGCCGCCGTCCATCGGCGGCTCCACCGGTGTAACCACTCGGTTCGAGCCTGCCGTTGATGCCATCTCTGCGACCAGCGCCTCGATCGCCTTGTTCTCCTGGGCGATGGCGGCCTCAGTCGCTCGGATGCCCGAGGCGCTGGAGTAGAACCGGTATCCGTAGTAGCAGACCGACAGCGACATGGCTATCAGGACTGCGAGCCTGATCCCGCTCAGCATGGGTATGCACTGCTTTCCGACATGGAGTTTCAGAAACTGTCTCATTCTTCGACCTACTGCTTCTTGGTCGGCAGATCCACCAGCGCGTAACACTTGAAACTGACTGTAGGAAAGCCGTTCATTTCGCCGGTTTGCGTCGATTCGAGCTGCACCGAGCTGAACCTCGGCGTTCTCGACAGGTTGCTGATGAACAGCGCTACCTGCTCGAGCGATGTCGCCGTGCCGGATATCTTCAGGCTCGAGCCTTTGGCCGTACTCTCGCTCGCCACCTGGTTGAGGAACACACCCTCAGGTGTGCTGCGGCCCAACTGGAAGAGCGTTCCCCGCCACTTCCGGTTTACATCACGGATCTCGACGGCCCACTGGAGCTCGTCGTGCTGCTTGGCCCGACGGTCCTTTGTTCCCTGCAGATACTTCTGCCGCTGATCCAGCACTCTCTTCTGCGCCGACACGGCCTGCAGACGGCCGGATGCCCTGGTGTCCGCCACTTTGAGGACGGAGACCAGTATGCAGCCTATCAGAATCCCGAGCAGACAAGTTGCGACGATGCGCATCGCCTGTTCCCTGAGGGATGCGCGCTCGGCCAGCTTGTCTTCGATCAGGTTGACGGGTCGTGTTATCATCGGTCAATGCCTCATGCCGCCATGTGCGCCGCGACGAGGCCCGCGCTGACGATGAACGACATGCGCTTGCCGTTCAGCATGTCCAGGCTCTCCCCGACGCTGCTGAGCGAGAGCATAGCGAGCGGATCGGCAACCTCCACGGCCATGTCGAGCTCATTGGACAGATGCCTGCTCAGCCCGGGCACGGATGCCAGGCCGCCTCCGATCGACAGCTTGGACACTATGCCCTCGTAGCTGCCCTCCGGGAAGAGCGACTGATAGTAGCTGCACGACCGACGAATCTCCTGCACCAGACGGGCGGTCTCGGCGCGCAGGGAGTCGGTCAGTTCGGAGGAGCCTCCGGATATCTGAAGAGCGCCGGTCTCGTCGAAGCTGATGCGGCTCAGCGCCTCGTGTTCGTCGATGTGACGGCCTTCGGGGCCGATGCTCTCGGCGATGATCCCGGCGAGGTTGCTGCCGCCGATCGGTATGCGCCGGGAGAACTCCAGGTCGGAGTCCTTGGTGACGTAGAAATCGGTTCCGGCCGAGCCGAGCACCAGTACCGCCTGAGGCTGCGTGCCCCAGGAGAGCTCGACCTTGGGTATCTTCCGAGCGACGGCTCGCACGGCGGCGAGCGGCTCGATATCCATGCAGACAGGGTCCAGCCCGGCGAGTTCCGCGGCCTCGAACCTGCTGTCCACCATCGTCCGAGGCACGGCGATGAGCAGCACTCGCAGCTTGTCCTCGGCCTGTCTCGCGCGGCGGCTCAATATGCGGCAGTCCACGACCGCATGGTCCGCCGAGAACGGCAGATGCTTGCGGGCTTCGAACTTGATCGCTCCTTTGAGGTCCGCCTCGGACATCAGCGGCATCTCGATCCACCGAAGCGCAAGGCTCGGCCCACCCGCCGCCAGCAGGACTCGCGTCCCTTTGACTTCGTGGCGGTCCAGCATGGTGCGGATCGAGGCTGCTACGGCCTGCTTGTTCTTCACGATGCCGTTTTCGACGGCTCCCCTGGGTGTCGGGCACGAATGCGCGCTTCGCAGGACCGGAGAGCCGCTACAGTGCTCTATTTGCAGCATCTTGAGGTTGCTCGATCCTATGTCAAGCGCGAGCAAGGCTTGTGATCCGAGCAATCGGCTGAGCAACTTGTTCACTGAGATTCTCCCTGTCGGCGGACGTGCTGAGACCGCCATTATCCATTATGGTAGAAATACCGGGTCAGCTTTAGCCGAAGGGATCGGGTATAATGAGATGATTCGAGGATGCCTGACGGGAGGCCGACAAGCTTGAACCGGCTGGATATCGCCATAGTGCTGGTTATCGCGCTATTCGCCTATCTTGGGACGAGACAGGGTCTGCTCATCGGCCTCCTGGAGTTGGCCGGCCTGATCGTTTCACTGGCGATCCCGCTCTTGATTTACGTGCCAGCGAGCAGGCTTCTGACGGCAGTCGGGGTACCCCGCGTCTACTCCGGCGCTCTGGCGTTCTTCCTGATATGGCTGATCGTGGTGAACGTGTACTTCTTCGCTGCGCGACGCCTGTACCGGAGGCTGCCGAGAGGGGTGCGCAGGTCACGGGTCAACCGGGCGCTCGGAGTGGTCCCGGGCGCCGCGCGGGGCCTGATCATCGTCACTCTGCTTCTAGCCATCGTCACCACGCTGCCGGTTCCGTTCGTGAGCGATCAAGCCATCGAGGGCTCGGCGTTCGCGCAGCCGCTAATCAAGGTCGCCGTTGTCGTGAGCACGTATGCGACCGACATCTTCGGTGAGGCGCTTCAGACCGCGCTCGGATTCCTGACCATCCGCCCGGAATCCGGTGAGGTCGTGCGCCTGCCGTTCACCGTCGAGGACCCGGAGATCGTCCCGGATGCTGAGGTCGAGATGCTCAGGCTGGTGAACCGCGAGCGGGTGAGCAGGGGACTTCGGCCGCTGGTGATGGATCAGACGATCCGGCAGGTGGCGCGCGACCATTCGGTGGACATGTTCCGACGTGGGTACTTCGCGCATGTTACCCCGGATGGCGTGACGCCGTTCGACCGCATGAAGCGGGGTGGGGTGAGGTTTGCGCTGGCGGGCGAAAACCTGGCGTTCGCGCGGAATGTCGAGATCGCGCACACAGGCCTGATGAACAGCCCGGGACACAGGGCGAACATCCTGCGCCCGCAGTTCCGCCGGATCGGGATCGGAGCGGCCGCCGGCCGGAGGTACGGGATCATGTTCACTCAGAACTTCGCGAACTGACGGAGCAGGCGCGTATCCATGTAGGAGGGGATTCCGACTCCGAATTCGCGGCGCTACGTGGGCATTCGCGGCTGGGAAGCCACTCCCTACAGCCAGCAGGCCTCAGTAGATCGCCAGACCGAGGGCTCTCTGCAGTCTTGCGAAGGCGATGTTGTAGTTGAACCGCGCCTGGTCGAGGTTCGTGCGCGCAGCAGCCAGGGTCGCGAGGGCATCCGCAACCTCAACCGCCGTGCCGACTCCCGCCTCGTATCTCACCGTCGCAATCTCGTAGGCTTCCTGCGCCTGCCTCAGACGCGCCTCGGCGGTCTCGATGGTCCGGCGGTCCGTCTGCAGGTTGAGGTACTCCTGCCTGACGTCCTGCTCCACGGTGCGCTCGGTCTCCTCCAGGTTGAGGCGAGCCTCGTCGCGGGCGGATTGGGATTGGCGGATGTTGGCGCTGATGCGGCCGCCTTCGTAGATCGGCAGGCTCGCGGTGGCGAGGAATGCGAGGCCGGTGGTCTGACCGGGGTTCTCGTTGCCGACGATCTGATAGGTGGCGGCGACTCCGATCTCCGGGCGGCGCTCCGATCTGGCGATCCGAATCCCCGCTTCGGCGGCAGCGACCTGCGCTCTGCTCGCCAGGACCTCTCCGCGCTGGACGAGTGCGGCATCCACCAGGGCATCCGGACCGCGTTCGGGAAGCGGTGCGAGCGGCGGCGAAACGAGTTGCTGATCCTGGGCGATCGGCGCTCCGATGAGCCGGTTGAGCGCGATCTCGGCGATTCGGGCCCGATTCCGGGCTTCTTCGAGCCGCTGTTCCGCCTCCGACACGGTGGTCTGCGCCCGCAGGACGTCGAACCGCGCGGCCGTGCCGACATCGAATCTCGCCTCCGCGACTCTGAGCGCCTCTTGTGCCGCCTCCAGGTTGAGCTGTTCGGACTCCGTCAGGCTCTGGGCGAGCAGGGCGTTGTAGTAGGTTTCCCTGGTGCTCAGGGCAATCTCCGCCTCAGTGGCCCCGAGTTGGCCCAGAGAGACGTCGTAGAGCGCCTGCGCCCGGGATATCTCGGCCGAGACGCGTCCGCCGGTATAGACGGCCTGACGCGCCTCGATGACGCCTATCGTGTTCTCGGTGGCGGATATGGTGACGATCTGAGGAGGTTGGCCCGGTACGGTCGGGATCTCGAACTCGCCGCCGCCCGGATTCCTGTTGTACTGGACGGTTGCGTTGACCATCGGCCTCCTGCCGGCCTCCGCGATCTCGATTCCCGCCTGCGCCTGTTCCACCTGTTCGCGGGCGGCTTGCACCGTGCGGTTTCGGGAGATCGCCAGTCGGACCGCCTCATCGATGGTCAACGGCTGACTCGCGACAGGCTGCCGGGTCACAGGAGGTTGATCGGTGGTGGGTGGCTGCGCCTGGGCGAATATGGGCGCCAGGAGGAAGAGGGCAAGCCCCAGCGATATGCCGGTTTTGCGACCGATCATCTGAATCACCGAAGGGATGGCGTTTGCCTAGTCAGGCGATGAAGCTCGTTCTGAGTATACCACCTCAGCGACCGTTTCACCCACGATCCGCAGAGATTCCGGACTGCACTTGTCCACCGTATCATCGAGCGTATGCCAGTAGGCGTAGTCGAAGTCAATGATATCGATGCAGGGAATGCCGCGTTCGATGAGGGGCAGGTGGTCATCGGTGATCGGGTACTTGGGCCGGTCGATGAACGTCTTCTCGAAGCCGAGCTTTGCGGCCGTCTTCCATACCTTGCCCACGATCTCGGGCGCGGCTGCGTCCGAATTGCGCTCCCGGTAGATCTGCAGGTTGCTGTCGCCGATCATGTCGAGGAGGATGCCGTATCGGAACGATTCCGGCTTATCGAGCTTCGATGCGAAGTACTTGGCGCCGAGGAACATGTCCTTGGCGGTCGGGCCGTAGTCCTCCCCGTCGAACAGCACGATGGTCACGGGGACACCGGGCGGCTGCAGCTTGAACATCCGCGCCAACTCGAGGAGCACCGCCACGCCGGACGCGCCGTCGTTCGCCCCCAGTATCGGTTTCTTCTGCTTCTCGACGTCAAGCTCTTCGTCGGCGGTGGGACGCGTGTCCCAGTGGGCGCAGAGCAGGATCTCCCTGCCCTCGGTCGGCCCGAACGAGGCGATGATATTCCACATATCGAGGTTCCTGCCGGTAGCTGAATGCTTATGGCTGAAGCTCTGCACCGCCACGCGGTTGGAATGCTTCTTCATCTCGGCAGCGAGAAAGTCTTTCAGCTTCCTGTGCTCCGCCGAGCCGGGCGGTCGCGGGCCGAAGTCGCACTGCTTCTTCAGCATCGCGAAGGACTTGTCTGCGTCGAACTTCGGGCGGGCCGTCTGGGCCGCACAGCCTGTGAGGGTGATGCATGCGAGCGCGAAGAGGAGCGCAAGAGCCGCGCACACGCGCATGGAATAGAGCAGGGGACGGCTGCGGAAGCAGGACGGAGAACGTTTCACTGGTTACTTGCCCTTGATGACGATGCGCGACTTCTCTTTGTAGTCGAGAGTCTTCTGCTTGTCCATGAACTGTTTGACGGCATCGCTGATGGTAACGTCTTTCGACTTCGAATCCACGACAGCCTTCTTGTCCCAGATGGTGAAGTACCCGTTGGCGCCCTTTGCGAGCGGCAGGGTGGTGACCACGCGGTACTTCCTGTCCTCATCGAGGTCGTTCTTTCCGACCTTGACATCGGACACGCGCGAACCCTTCGAGGAGTCGAGGCCGACTTGGAACGCGATGCCGGACACCTGAAGGAACCCTTTGTTCTTCTGGGGCAGCGTGCCGACGCTTCGCTCCAGCGCCTCGACTATCTGCTTGCCGGTCAGTTCGAGGACCGCGATCTTGTCGTCGGGGAACTGGAGGCAGCCGATGACATCATCCGTCTTGACCTTGCCCGCAGGGATGGTGACGTCCTTCATGCTTCCGCCGGGGAAGAAAGCCACATCGGCTTTCTCATCGACGGCTCGGAGCGCATCGGCCACCAGGTCGCCGAGTTCGGTCTCCTTGACCTGAGACTCGATGCTGCTCAGAGACGTGGGCGAGGACACGTCGGCAGCGGATACTATCGCCGCCGACGCCAGCGCAATCATCGTGATCAGGGCCAGAAACGTTCCTCTATGCATGACTCATGCTCGCATTCGTCTGGGACATAAGATGTGCAGGTATGCAGTCTCGCCGCTTCTACACTGTTATACTCCGAATCAGGCTAATCGGTTTCACCCGACAGCCGCCATCGCAGATATGCATCGATGAACGGATCGATCTCGCCGTCCATCACCGCGATGATGTTACCCGTTTCGGCGTCGGTTCGAAGATCCTTCACCAACTGATACGGCTGGAAGACGTATGACCGGATCTGGCTGCCCCACTCGATGGCACGCTTCTCGCCCCGAAGTTCGGCCAACTTGGCCTCATTCTCCCGGCGCTCCAGCTCGAGCAGCCGGGCCTTGAGGACCTTCATCGCCACTTCGCGGTTCTGGTGCTGAGAGCGCTCGTTCTGGCAGCTTACGATGATCCCCGTTGGGATGTGCGTGATCCGGACCGCCGAGTCCGTCTTGTTGACGTGCTGGCCGCCCGCGCTGCTCGCCCGGTAAGTATCGATCTTCAGATCGTCGGGATTGATGGCGATGTCTTCGGTCTCGGTGATCTCCGGGACGATGTCCACGGAGGCGAACGACGTGTGCCGCCGCTTGTTCGAGTCGAACGGAGAGATGCGCACGAGCCGGTGGACGCCCCGCTCCGACTTCATGTAGCCGTAAGCGTTGAGCCCCCGGACCGTGAATGTCACGTTCTTCAGGCCGGCGACGTCACCCGGCACGGAATCGATGATCTCGGTGGAGTAGCCTCTCCGCTCGGCCCAGCGCAGGTACATGCGGAGGAGCATCTCGACCCAGTCGCACGACTCGGTGCCGCCCGCGCCGGAGTTGATCTCCACGATGGCGTCGGAGGAGTCGTGCTCCTCGTTCAGCATGGTGGACAGCTCAAGATCCCTCAACTGTCGGCTCGTAGCGTCGAGGTCGTCCCGGATCTCGACCTCGTAGGAGCCGTCGTCCTCTTCCTCGGACGCAAGCTCGATGTAGGCGCCGATATCCTCGATCTTCCTCTCCAGATCGAGCCACGGATCGACCGACTGCTTGACCTGGGCGAGCTGTCGGAGCACGCCCTGAGCCTTGTCGGGGTCGTCCCAGAAGCCCGGCTCGGCGGTCTGCGCCTCCAGTCTGGCTATCTCATCTTGCCTCTCGGCGAGGTCAAAGATGCCTCCTTAGCTCTGTGAACTGATCCTGCAGAGCCTCAAGTTCTCTCTTCAAATCCGCCAGCAAATCGTATTCCTCCAAATTCATGCGGGGGCCGCGCCGACCCTCGAAAAGATGCTAGTGAACCGACGTCTCAGCTTTCACAACCCTGCCGGACGGGCCAAATGTGATCTCGAGTGCCTCGTAGTCGACCTTGAGCCAACCCCGCTCCATGTCCAGCGCATACTGGTACTGATTGCCGAACACGATGTCAGGCCGTCCCAGAAGCTTGGTGATCCGTTTCCTGCTCATTTCAGTCAGCCGATGCTTCGACAGCAGGTTGTCTACCATTCGGCATCTGATGGAGTAATCGCCGTCGGCAGCCGTCGGGCTCTGCCACTTGGCCGAGTCGAACGGCTTGCGTCCTATGTGTTCCCTCAGACCGATCGTCTCTACGTGATACACGAACCGGCCGAAGCCAAATCTCATCTCTTCGACAACGAGAAGCAGCCCAAGCACCCCGATCACGACCAGGATAGGCCAGTTGGTCTTCTGCGCCACCCAAGCCTTCCACTCCGGGACAGAGCGGCACGTTACACGCTGCCCTGTCACTCAACTGATGCAGTCAGTCGTCCTGTCTGCATCATGCTATGCCGCCGTTCGTCGCCTGACCACACGAGCCTTCTTGACGAAGGGTCCCAGAACAGGGTCAGCCGAGATTTTGTCCCATTCCTGACGGCGAGCTTCCTCCTCGGGAACTCCAGCATATTCGTCTCGGATCTTCTGCTGTGCCTCCCATTTCATCTCGACTGCGTCGAAGCTCTTCTTCATGTCTGGATCACCTCCTTCGGCGAATGAACCCTGATCGTTCTGTATCCCTGCAGTAGGTTAACGGCTTCATAGCCACGTATCTTGTCGAGGTGTACTATATGCTTGAAGTTCCAGCTCACCACTACATCGACCTCGGCGACGGTGGCAGCAGCGATGTGTTCTGCATCGTCTATGGAAGCGCTGCCCACCACACCGGCCTGCACATACGCATCCCGAAGCTGCTCTACATCCGGGGAGTCCTCCAGGAGTTCGACCGAGTTGCTGGGAAGCTCCCGCAGGAGTTGCCGGACTTGTTCCGGAGACCGACGCAACTCCCGCAGTGTAACCAGCGACACAACCAGGATGAATCGGCCGTCTTTCACTTCCCGGAAGAAGGCCAGACTCTCCTCCCGGAATTCTTCGTCGAAACAACCGCCGAACACAGATGTGTCAGCATATACCCGCAAGGTCCTCATAGTCTCGACTCCGCTCTGTTACTCTCCGTCGTCGTCCTTCAGGCAGCACTTCTTGTACTTCTTTCCGCTGCCGCAGGGACACGGGTCGTTCCGTCCGACCTTGGCCTTTGCCTTCATCGGCGACTGCTTCTTCGGGAGTCGAGGCAGATCGTCCTCGAACTCGTCGTACGGATCATCGTATCCCTGGGCCGCCGGGGCAGGCGGAACGAAGTCGCCGCCGCCCATGGTCACGTTCCGGTACGGATTCCGATACGGCTCTCTGACGACCTGCACTTGCACCCGGAACATCCACCGGACGATCTCGTCCTGGATGCTGTGCTGCATCTGCTCGAACATCTCGAAGGCTTCCTTCTTGTAGGCCAGCAGCGGGTCGATCTGCGCGTAGCCTCGGAGGCCGATGCCCTCCAGCAGGTAGTCCATCGCATCCAGGTGCTCGAGCCACTTGTTGTTGATCGCCCGAAGCGCCATCTGACGCTCCAGGTCGCGCATCAGGTCGGGACCGAACTGCTTTTCGCGGTCCTCGTATGCCCTCTCCGCGATCTCGGTGAGCATATTGTCGAGTTCAGACCGTCTCTTGTCCTTGAGGTCGGCTGCCCTGGCGTAGACCGAGAGCGGGAAGATCTCGTCGAGCATCTCGAAGAGCGTATCCGTATCCCACTCGCTCGATCCCTCCGGGCAGTACATGTTGATCGTGTCCAGCACGGTCTGGTTCAGGTAGCTGGTGATCGTCGGCTTCAGGTCGCAGCCGTACAGGATCTTCCTCCGCTCGCCGTAGATGAGTTCGCGCTGAACGTTCATGACGTCGTCGTACTGGAGGACCTGCTTTCGGATGCCGAAGTGGTAGGTCTCCATCTTCTTCTGAGTGCGCTCGATCATCTTCGAGAGCAGCTTGGCGTCCATGGCCATCTCTTCCGGCCACGACGCGAGCCACGGGCTCTGCATCCGGTCGCCGAAGAGGCGCCAGAGTTCATCCTCCAGCGAGACGTAGAACCGCGACATGCCGGGGTCGCCCTGACGTCCGGCTCGTCCCCGGAGCTGGTTGTCGATTCGCCGGCTCTCATGCCGCTCGCTGCCGAGGATCGCCAGACCGCCGGCCTTGACTACCTCGTCGGCCTCCGGATTCCGGTCTGAAGTCGACGCATCCGGCTTTCCGCCGAGGATGATATCGACGCCGCGACCGGCCATGTTTGTGGCGATCGTTACCGCGCCGAGACGACCGGCGTCGGAGATGATCTCCGCTTCACGCTCGTGGTACTTGGCGTTCAGGACGTTGTGCTCGATGCCCTGGGACAGGTTTTCGTGCAGCCGCTCGATCTCTTCGTCGGACGTCAGCTCCATGATCTTGGCCAGCCGCTGGATGTTGTCCTCGCGCAGCATGTCGAGCGATGCTCCTACCGCGCGCGCGACCGGCGCCAGCTTGGCGAGGGTCAGCTCGCCGAACTCCGTGTTCAGAAGCTGGTTGAACTGCTTCTTCGTGTCGCCGTCGACGGCCTTGGACTCCTCCATCATCGAGCGGAGGACGAACACCGCCGCCAAGAGCTGGAGTCTTTCCGCCTCGAGCCGCGCGCTCAGCCGCTCGGATGTATCGATCGAGCGAGTACCGACCAGTATCGGCTGGAGCTTGCAGTGGAGCTTCAGGATCTCCAGAGTCAGCCCCCGGATCTTCGACTCCTCGGTCTTGTAGATCACGTCCGGATGGTCCTCACGGATCATCGGCTTGTTCGTCGGAATGACCACGACGTCGAGGCCGTAGATCTTGCGGAACTCCTCTTCCTCGGTCTTGGCCGTACCGGTCATGCCGGCGAGCTTCGTGTAGAGGCGGTAATAGTTCTGGTGCGTGATCTTTGCCAGGGTCTGGCTCTCATGCTCGATCTTGACGCCTTCCTTGGCCTCGATCGCCTGGTGGAGGCCGTCCGAGAGCCGCCGGCCGAACATCAGGCGGCCGGTGAACTCGTCCACAAGGATGACCTGATTGTCCTTGACAACGTAGTCAATGTCCTTCTTGAAGCACGTGCGCGCCTTCAGAGCCGCGTTGGCATGGTGCATCAGATCGGGGTCATCGGCGAGGTTGTCCACGCCGATTGCCTCCTCGACGCGCCGGATGCCTTCGTCGGTCAGCATCGCCGTCTTGGCCTTCTCATCGATGGTGTAGTCGCGCTCGTGCATCAGGCGCGCGACCACGCGGTCCATCTTGTAGTACATCTGGTTCGACTCAGCGGCCTGACCGGAGAGGATCAGCGGTACGCGCGCCTCATCGATCAGCACGGAGTCGACCTCGTCTACGATGGCGAAGTGCAGTTCGCGCTGGACCAGTTCGTCCTTCGAGAACGCCATGTTGTCGCGCAGGTAGTCGAACCCGAAGACGTGGTTCGTGCCGTAGGTGATATCGGCGAGGTAGGACTCCCGCTTGTCGCACCGTCGAAGGTTGCGGTAGACCGGCTCATCCTCGTTCACGTAGTCCGGGTCGTAGAGGTAGGACGCCTCCATCTCGCCGGTCTCGACGTTCGATCCCTGGAGCGCGCCGACGCTCATCCCGAGGAAGTGATAGATCGCGCCCATCCATTGAGCATGGAACTTGCCCAGGTAGTCGTTGACGGTGATCAGGTGTGCGCCCTTGCCTTCGAGGGCGTTCAGATACAGCGGGAGCGTGGCGGTCAGGGTCTTTCCCTCACCGGTCCTCATCTCCGCGATGCGCCCCTCATGGAGCACTATGCCGCCGATCATCTGGACGTCGAAATGCCTCTGCCCGATGACGCGCCTGGCCGCCTCGCGGACGACCGCGAACGCCTCCGGGAGGATGTCATCGAGCGTCTCGCCGTTGGCGAGCCGGCCCTTGAACTCGTCCGTCTTGGCCCGAAGCTGCTCGTTCGAGAGCGACTCCATCGCCGGCTCGAGGCCGTTGATCTTGTCCACGACCTTTCTCATCCTGGCGATCTCGCGCTCGTTGCTGTTGAAAATCCACTGCAAAACGTTCATATATGATACCTCACGGCCGCCACTCCGCGGCCCGGTGGCGAAGACTGCTCGGATAGCAAGCAATGGCTGTCATGCTGAACTTGATTCAGCATGACAATCTCGCTCACTCATTACGCGCAAGTGGCAGGCGACTCGGCCCTCCGATGTCCACCGCGTGGACCGGGCGTGAGCGTCGAACCTGCCACCGAAATCGTCCGTTTTCTGGCTCGTGATCTGCTTTCACGACTGGGTAATTCTACCACGCGGGCCCCACCTTGTCAAAGAAGACCGCTCATACCCCGAGCTTACGCATCATGGTTTGGCCAGCGCAGGTCTGCGGCTGTTGATCCTCCCTCGATTTTGTGGACACCCAACTCATGCAGCTAAAGGCTGCGCCCACTGCCTCTCGAAGTCGGCCGGACTCATGTAGCCCAGACTCGAGTGAAGCCTCTTCCTGTTGTAGAACGCCTC
>Ga0208826_1000283_pt1 | contig 56794 bp, 48 predicted proteins | sample AD_UKC115_MetaG_FD_184451 | JGI IMG/M metagenome (GOLD analysis project Ga0208826, IMG submission 184451) | Active sludge microbial communities of municipal wastewater-treating anaerobic digesters from Hong Kong - AD_UKC115_MetaG (SPAdes)... | ecosystem: Engineered > Bioreactor > Anaerobic >... | reverse complement strand
CAGCATACTTTATTTTTTTAAGTCCTTGAAATTCAGAAATTTATGTTTTATGAATTAAAAATAAAATAATATGCTAAGAGATAAAAACACATTAATACTTTTACAATAAAGGACTTTTTTCACTTCAAGTGAAAAGTCAATAAAAACAATATTAAGTTTTCTGCTTTTCTCCCTCTACACGAAATATAACTTTTTTCTTTCAAAACAACTAAAAGAGGGAATGAAAATGATGTACTAACCACTGATACACAAATCGACATTTGAACAAGTTTCTAAGATTTATTCAACTTGTTAGTCAATGGAAATATTTTTTAAAGAAAGTAAATAGGATCGTGAATTGGTGGAAATGCCAATCACAAGATTTTGATGCACAAGAAAATCACCACCACTCTTTGAATGGTTCGATACAATTTACTTGCTTTGACAAAAAACGATTATGAAACAATTAGAGAAATTTTTCGGGAAGTCAGAAAAATACTTTGCAATTAACTATAGTCGGGAAATTATGAATTATTATCACAAAGCGGATTACTTAAAGCTTGCGAAAAATTGAATAGTTAAAATCTTAAAAAAATTAGAACTCATGAAAAAAATTATTTTTCTTTTTACAATAAGCCTTTTCTTGGTTTCTTGCCATTCACATGATTTTTTCAAAGTTCAAGGAACAGTGACAGGTGCCAAAGGTGAAAAAATATATATAGAACACAACAGTTTAACAAAAGTAATTCCTTTAGATTCAGTAAAATTAGGCTCAAAAGAAAACTTTTCTTTTAAAATTCATCGTCCTGAATATCCTGATTTTTACCGTTTAAGATTGAACAATCAATTTATTGTTTTTGCTGTTGATTCTTGTGAAGAAATTACAATTCATGCTGATAGCAAGAGCTTTTCAAAAAATTATACCATTACAGGTTCAGAACCATCGAAGCAAATCCAGCAGCTTCACTTGTCATTAATGAAAATTCAGGAGAAAATAAATACTCCCTCTTCAAATTTATCGCCTGACAGGAAAGATTCCCTTATTTCTGAAATTAAAAACGACATTGAACAACATAAGGAACTCGCAAAAAACATAATTTTCCAAAATCCTCGTTCTACGGCTGCTTATTATGCTCTTTTTCAAAAATTGAACAATATTTATCTTTTTTCTCCTTATGTAAAAGAGGATCGACCTTATTGTGCTGCTGTTGCAACTTCTTATCACACTTTTATGCCTGAGTATGAAAGAAGCAAAAATTTATATGCATTAGTAATGGATGCTATTACAAAAGAACGTAAAGCAATTAAAAATGAAGAATGGGAGAAAGTTTTAGAAAAGAATGGGAAAGGATATATAGACATTGTTTTAAAAGACTCAAAAGACAAAGTCCGAAAACTTTCCGAACTGGAAGGAAAAGTAGTCTTGATTGATTTTTCCACTTATGAGATGAAGGAAAGCATTGAATATACTTTTGCTTTACGCGATTTATACAATAAATATCATTCACGAGGTTTTGAAATTTATCAAGTTTCTCTTGATCAAAGTAAGGATCGCTGGCAGCAAGCTGTTGAAAATATTCCCTGGATTTGTGTGAGGGATGAAAATGGATATCAAACACCTTATGTATTATCATACAACGTCACTTCCATCCCAACCAATTTCTTGATGAATAAAAAGGGTGAAATTATTGCTCGTGATTTGGATTTTAAACAGCTAAGCCAAATGATTGATAATCTTTTATAATGTCGTTTTTTCTTACAAAAAAAGGATAATCTATCTTATTTTATTGAAAAATGATTAAAGATTTTATTAAGGAAGCGGCTGCTTCATTAGGTTTCGATGCTTGTGGAATTGCACGAGCAGAAGAATTGAAAGAAGATGCTGATTTTCTTAATCGTTGGTTAAAAGCTGGTTATCATGGCGAAATGTATTATATGGAACAAAATTTTGAGAAAAGAATCAATCCTCAAAAATTAGTACCTGGTTGTAAGACGGTAGTGGTAACTTTATTAAACTATTATATTGATTGTCCCTCTCCTACTGATGCTCCCCGAATTGCCAAATATGCTTATAGTGAAACTGATTATCATAAAGTAATAAAGCAAAAGTTACGACAATTGGAAAATGAAATAAAAAATAAATTTGGTGAAAATTGTTTTTCAAAAGACTTTCAGCATGTTTTTGTCGATTCCGCTCCTATTTTGGAACGACGTTGGGCTGAAAGAGCAGGTTTAGGATGGTTAGGGAAAAATACTCAATTAATTCATCCGGGTTTAGGAAGTTATGTGTTTATTGGGATTCTATTGTTAAACATAGAGGTTGAGCCAGATCTTCCTATTTCATCTCGTTGTGGAAAATGTAAATTATGTTGGGAAGCTTGTCCAACAAAAGCGTTATCTGAAAATGGTTTGGATGCTCGCAAATGTATTTCTTACCTTACTGTGGAATATAAAAAAGAAATACCCATGGATTTTCAAAACCGTTTGACAGGTTTTATTGCCGGTTGTGATATCTGTGCAGAAGTTTGTCCTTGGAACAAAAAATGGGCAGTTTCACACAATCATGATGAATTAAAGCTCAATTCTCATATTTTAAATTGGAAATATGAAAATTGGGAACATCTTTCTTCTGCTGATTTTGAAGAAATATTTCACCATTCTGCTCTACAACGAATAGGTTTTAAAAAATTAAAAGATAATATTCATTTTGCAAAAAAGTTTGATGCTCTATCAAAAAATAAGTAAAGTTCAAAAATTGTATTTTTGCAAAAACCAATAAAAACGACTAAAAATAAACTTTATATAACTACAATTTTTCTCCCTTTCATTACGTAAAAATCAGGAAGTTACGAATTAATCAAAATTCTGCCAAAATATCTCTTATTGAGAGCATAGTTTAAATTCCCAACGAGAGTTGTATTGCCTCAATTTTCTTGTTAGCAAAAGCTTCCGCAGCCTCAAAATCATTCCTGTTATTTATTTTTCCATGAACTTCAATATAGAATTTAATTTTGGGCTCTGTTCCTGAAGGTCTGATAGAAACTTTCGTATCATCCTCCGTAAAATATTGCAAAACATTTGAAGTAGCTGGCATTTTTAAATCAGTTTCTTCACCTGTTATAATATTCTTCATTTTTAAAATTTGAAAATCTCTAATAATTATTACTTTCGATCCTGCAATTTCTTTAGGAGGATGATTTCTGAAATTCATCATCATTTGTTCAATTTCATCGGCACCCGTTTTTCCCTTTTTAACAATAGAAATGCCTTTTTCTTTTGAATAACCATATTCAATATAAATATCCTGCAACAATTCAAAAAGGGTTTTCCCATTGTCTTTTGCCCAAGCTGTGATTTCAGCCATCAAAGCACAACAAGAAACAGCATCTTTATCTCTAACAAAATCAGCAGGCAAAAAACCATAACTTTCTTCGCCGCCACCAATATAATTTTTCTTACCTTCATTTTCGCGAATCACAGAAGCAATCCATTTGAAACCAGTGTAACAGTCGAAACACTCAATCCCATTTTTCTCTGCAATGTTCTTTATCACTTCCGTGGTAACAATGGTTTTTACTACATAATCTTTCCCTGTTAATTTCCCAAGCTCTTTTTTCCGGTGTATCAAATAATAAATAAATAAAATAGCTGTCTGATTACCGTTTACTAATATCCACTCATTTTTATTGTTTTTTATAGCTATTCCCACTCTATCTGCATCAGGATCGGAAGCCATTGCTATATCAGCATCTACTTCCCTTGCTTTTTTTACAGCCATTTCCATAGCAGCCGGCTCCTCTGGATTAGGAGAAATAACTGTTGGAAAATCGCCACTAACCACATCTTGTTCAGGTATATGAATTATATTTTCAAAACCATATTCTTTTAGGGCACGGGGAATTAATTTAATGCCGGTCCCATGAAGCGGTGTATAAACAATCTTCAAATCTTTATGGCGACGAATAGCTTCAGGTGATAAAGAAATTGTCTTTACAGCTTCAATAAATGCACTGTCAATTTCTTCACCAATAATTTGAATTAAGTCAGGATTACCAGTAAATTTTATGTCGTCAATATTAGTAATTTTATTCACTTCTGCAATCACATTTTCATCATGAGGAGGAACCAATTGTGCTCCATCGCTCCAATAAGCTTTATAACCGTTGTATTCCTTTGGATTATGTGAAGCAGTAATAATGATACCGCTCTGGCAACCTAAATAACGAATTGCAAAAGAAATTTCAGGTGTAGGTCGTAAATCATCAAACAAATAAACCTTGATGCCATTTGCAGAAAAAATGTTAGCTGAAACTTCTGCAAAAAGACGACTATTATTACGACAGTCATGTCCGATGACAACGCTAATTTGTTGCAAATCTGGAAATTGTAATTTTAAATAATTGCTCAATCCCTGTGTAGCAGCACCAACGGTATAAATATTCATTCGATTGGTGCCCACGCCCATAATACCTCGTAAGCCACCTGTACCAAATTCGAGATCTTTATAAAAAGCTTCAATCAATTCTGTTTTATCTTCGGCAGACATCATCCGACGTACTTCTCTTTTTGTTTCTTCATCATAATTACCATCCAGCCACCTTTGAGCTTTTTCCATTACTTGCTTTAATAAAACATCATTTTCCATATTTCATATTTTTTAAACTGTTATCAAAAATTAAAGATAATACTTTTTGTTTTCAGACACAAAAACTTTGTTATCTTTTAATATTAGGCAATTCCAACTCATAACCTTTTTTTCGGTCTTCCTCTTTTAACATAAATCCAACCACAAGTGCCAATATGCCAAAAAACATAAATACCAAACTTGCATAAGTGTAATTATAACGTAACGCAATTTTATGCTGAACTATTTCTTCAGAATCTATTTTTACACAAATTTTTTCAACAATTTCTTCCTTTTCTTTTTTATTTTCAGGCAATTCTATCTGTTGAAGAGCTTTCAGATTTTCTGCTACTAATTTGTTTTTTAAAGTAGCAAAACCAGTTGTGTCGTTAATCCCTTCATAATCAGTATTTATTAAAATATTATTAATTAAATTAGTAGTAGTTTTATCTACAGCTTTTTCCAATTCAATTTTATTTAATTGCAATACCGGTTGTAATTGCAAATAAGTTTCACTAATACTATTTTTCACCATTTCTTTTGCTTTTGAAACGGTAGGATTGGTATTGTTCAACACTACGCCAATAAGCAATGGAACTAACATCAATCCCCAGTTTTGTATCCAAAATATCAAAGCATAAGCTGTCCCAAGTTGACGTTCAGGAATAATTTTTGGGACAGAAGGCCACATTGCCGACGGAACCAATGATAAAGCAATTCCGAGAATAATTGTTACAATAATTGCTACCAGCCAATGATTGAAAAAAGGAATAGAGAAAAAACTATGTACAATAATTAATAAAGCAGCACCAATAATCATAATGGTAGCTCCTTTCCCTTTTCGGTCATAAATATTTCCAAATAAAGGGGTTAAAAAAAGAGTACCCAGTGGAAGGACACTTGGAATCAATCCTGCCAAATTCGGATCAACACGGTATTTATTGATTACCAGATCAGTTGCAAACTTAATCCATGGGAAAACAGCAGAATAAAACAACACGCAGAGAATAGCGATAAGCCAGAAACCTTTATTTTTGATGATAGTAAATACATCTGAGACTTTAAAAGGTTCTTCTTCCTCTTTTGGTAAATCAGCTTCTGAGGCTTCCAGCTTTTTATCCATCTGAACATAAACTATGTAAGCAATCAAGCCGATACAAAGCAAGAGAACTCCAAAAAGAATAGGTACCGACACATCATTGAAATGTCTTGCAATAGGAAGAGGAATTGCCATTGCCAGCAAGGTTCCCAGACGAGCCGTTGCCATTTGAAGTCCCATAGCCAGTGCCATTTCTTTTCCTTTAAACCATTTTACGATCACACGTGAAACAGTGATACCAGCAATTTCAACACCGACAGCAAATGTTGCATAGCCTAATGCTGCAATTATTACTTGAGCTTTTACACCAAAAATTGGAGAAAGACCTTCAGGAAAAAAAGGTGATATAGCAAAATACTTAATTGAAGCACCTATCACCATTACCGAAGTGGAAGCCAATCCCGTAAATCTTACACCCATTTTATCCAGGATAATGCCACCAAAAATCAACATCAATAAGAAAACATTGAACCAGCCATATGCACTAGTAAAAATGGAATAATCAATATTATTCCACAACAACTGACTTTCCAGTAAGGGTTTTAAAGGACTCATAGCATCTGCTATAAAATATCCACAAAGCATAGTGAATGACACAATGCCTAAAGCCGTCCATCTGGCTAAGGAAGATTCTCGAAGCGAAACAGCAAACTTTTCTGACATAAAATTGTTTTTAATTAGGAAAAAATCTGAAAGAAAAAGAGAATATTTACGTTTTTAAGATTACAAAACTAATGAAAAAATTTAATTGGTTTTTTACTTTTATTCAATAACTAACTTTCTTATCAGGATAATCTTTAAAAATTTTTTATTTTTGACAATATTTCACCTTGAAGTGACAAAATTACAGTATTTTATTATAAGTGCTTACGGTATTATTTTTGATAGAAAAATAAGAAATTTAATTCTTGATTTTGAGTAAACAAAAAAGAAAATAAAATTAAAAGTTAAAAACCAAAAAACATACAAAAAACATACAAACTCAACATTATTTCAATTATATTTGTAGCAAAGGAGAAAAATCAATCATGATAGTTAATTATTCTGAACAATTACATAATGTATTTCAATATAGCGTCCAAGAAGCGGAACGATTAGGAAATAATTATCTTGGACCTGAACACTTATTATTGGGAATACTTCGCAATGGAAAAGGTAAAGCCATCGATATACTGAATTATTCACAAATAAATGTATCGAAAATTAAACAAACCATTGAGAATCAAATACGTACCGAGAAAGAACCTGATGGTGAAAAAATTCCTGTTTTAAAAAGTACAGAACGTATTAAAAAAATGATGGAATTGGAAGCCAAATCTTTGTCAGCCGAAACTGCTGATACAGAGCATTTGCTTTTAGCTATTTTAAAAGAAAAAGATAATTTGGCAGGTGAAATCCTAAACGAAGAAAATCTTACTTATGAAATAGCAAAGTCATATGTTGAACATTCTACTGATTTTCAATTAAATTCAAGTTTTCAGGAGGATGATGAGGAAGAAGAAACTTTCCATAGCCAACAAAAAAATATTTCTGGTAGTTCCAAACAAAGTGATACACCAGCATTGGATACTTTTGGAACAGATATTACAAAAGCCGCTATGGAAAATCGGTTAGATCCAGTGGTGGGAAGAGAAACTGAAATCGAACGTCTGGCTCAAATTTTAAGTAGAAGAAAGAAAAATAATCCTGTTTTGATTGGCGATCCAGGAGTTGGTAAATCAGCCATAGTTGAAGGATTGGCTTTACGAATCGTTCAACATCGTGTTTCGCGAATTTTGTTTGATAAGCGAATTGTAGCTCTTGATATGGCTTCTATTGTAGCAGGAACAAAATACAGAGGACAATTCGAAGAACGGATAAAAGCCATTTTAAATGAACTGGCAAAAAATCCTAATATCATTCTCTTTATTGATGAAATTCACACCATTGTTGGTGCAGGTGGAGCGCCGGGATCATTAGATGCTGCAAACATGCTCAAACCCGCATTGTCGCGTGGCGAAATACAATGTATTGGTGCTACTACATTGGATGAATATCGACAAAGTATTGAAAAAGATGGTGCATTGGAACGTCGTTTTCAAAAAATTATAGTAGAACCAACTACTTATGATGAAACTTTACAGATATTGAAAAATATTCAAGATAGGTATGAATATCATCATAACGTTCGTTACACGCCCGAAGCAATCGAAGCTTGTGTAAGACTGACTGATCGTTATATAACAGATCGTTGTTTCCCCGATAAGGCAATTGATGCTTTGGACGAAGCAGGATCGAGAGTTCATATTGGTTCTATTTCTGTTCCTGCAGAAATAGAGGAACTGGAAAAACGAATCGAAGACCTCAAGAAGCAAAAAATGAAAGTGCTTTCCGAACAAAAATATGAATTGGCAGGTCCTATTCGTGATCAGGAAAAACAATACCAGTATCAATTAGAAGATGCACTTAAACGTTGGGAAAGAGAATCACAACAACATCCTGAAATCGTTGATGAAGAAAAAGTTGCTGAAGTTGTTGCAATGATGACTGGCATACCTGTACAACGTATTGCTCAAGCTGAAGGATTGAGACTTCGTCAGATGCAAGAAGTTTTAAAAAGCAAAATCATTGGACAAGATGAAGCAGTAGAAAAAATTGCTAAAGCTATTCAACGAAATAGACTGGGATTAAAAGATCCTAATAAACCTATCGGCTCTTTTATCTTCATTGGACCAACAGGCGTTGGAAAAACTTATCTGGCAAAAGTGTTGGCTGAATTTATGTTCGATAGTCCAGACGCGTTGATTCGTGTAGATATGAGCGAATATATGGAAAAATTCAGTGTGTCTCGTTTAATTGGCGCACCTCCAGGATATGTCGGTTATGAAGAAGGTGGTCAATTAACCGAAAAAGTGCGTCGTAAACCTTATTCGATTGTATTATTGGATGAAATTGAAAAAGCACATCCTGATGTATTCAACTTGCTTTTGCAAGTAATGGATGAAGGACGATTGACTGACAGTTTAGGTCGGAGAATTGATTTCAAAAATACCATTCTTATTATGACCTCAAATGTTGGAACTCGTCAATTAAAAGATTTCGGTAAAGGAGTTGGTTTTAATACTTCTGAGAACCCAGAAATGGATGCAGAATATTCGCAAAGTGTGATTCAAAAAGCATTAAGCCGTACTTTTGCACCTGAATTTTTGAACCGAATTGATGAAGTAGTGATGTTCAACCCATTGAACAAAGAATCTATCAAATTAATTATAGACTTGGAATTGAAAGATGTTTACAATCGGATCAAAGGAATGGGGTATCAGCTCGAATTAACTCCTGCTGCAAAAGATTTCATTGCCGAAAGAGGTTATGATGCTCAATTTGGTGTACGTCCATTAAAACGTGCTATTCAAAAATACGTAGAAGACCAATTGGCTGATATTGTTTTATCGGGCAAAATTCATCCAGGAAACACTATTTTAATGGATATTGATGCCGAAAATAATACCATAAAACCAAAAATTATAGAATCTACTCCAATTTTAAATAACTAACCATTAGTTAAAAAGGTAAGGAGCTTTGATAATCAAAGCTCCTTACCTTTTTATTAATTTGCTTCATTAATAGTCTCTTAAGAAATAAAAAAACGTTCAAACTTTACCCACTTCAATTAAAATTAGTTCTTTTTACGTTCCTCACAAAAAGCAATAATTTTTCTCGCAGCTCGTTCTGCTGCTCCTTTGTCTCCCAGTATATTTTTTATTTCCTGATAACCTTCTTGAATTTTGGTTTGGTATGCTTCATCATATAAAAGATTTTTTAGTTCCTTTGCTAAATTCTCCACCGTAAAAAGATGGGCAATCAACTCTTTTACCACTTCTCTATTAGCAATTAAATTCACTAATGAAATATATTTTACTTTAATAAAAATATTTTTTGCCCAATAAGCTAAACGGCCAAAAGCAACAGAATAAACTACCACTTGTGGAGTTCCAATTAATGCGGTTTCAAGCGTGGCTGTTCCAGAATTTACAATAGCAGCTTTAGCATGTAGTAATAATTGATATGTTTGTTCTGAAACAACTTTTATGTTTTTGTTTTCCAAAATGGCTTGATAAAATTCTAATTCAATTCCAGGTGCTCCTGCAATAATAATTTGAAAATCATTAAATTGAGAAGCTGTTTCTACCATTTTTGGTAAACAAGTACTTATTTCTTGTTTGCGACTACCTGCCAGTAATGCTATAACAGGTTTTTTCTCAATTTCATTAAAAATACAAAAATCTTCAAAAGTTTGATTTTGGTTCAAGCTTGAAAAAACTGCATCAACAGTTGGATTTCCAACATATTCGACTTCATAATGATATTGAGCATAAAAATCAACTTCGAAGGGAAAAATAACCAGCATTTTATCAACATATTGTTTGATTTGCCTTATACGAAAAGTTTTCCATGCCCACACTTTAGGCGAAATGTAATAACAAACAGGAAGCTGTAATTCTTTTTTGGCAAATTTCGCTATTCTTAAATTAAAACTTGGATAATCAATCAAAATAAGAATATCTGGTTGAAAATTTCTTAAAGTTTTCTTACACTCTTTTAAATTATTCATCAATTTTTTCCCATTTTTTATCACAGCAATAAATCCCATAAATGCCATTTCGCGGTAATGTTTTACCATCTTTCCGCCTTCAGCTTGCATAAGATCGCCTCCTAAAAAACAAAATTCAGCTTTGGCATCTAATTTTTTTAATTCATGCATCAAATGAGCTCCGTGTAAATCGCCCGACGCTTCACCAGCAATAAGAAAATATTTCATTTCAGTATCTTATAAAAACAATTTCGACAGGAATAAATAAGCTTAAAAAAAACCTTTTTTCTGTTGAACAGTTAATAACTAATAGAAAAACTAAAATTATTAAATTCTGAATATGTGAACATTACAATTTATTTTAAAAATTCAAATCCACTTCTCATTTAAAAACATTGCACAAAGATAGAACGTTTTTTGTTTCTTTAACAAAAAACTGAAAAGTATTTTCAACCGAAAATTATAGGAATTTTCAACTTTTTACAGAGTCCTGCTTTCCTTTAAAAATGTTTAAGAATTCTGGAATTAACATCTGTATTGCTAACAAGCAAAAATAAACATATATTGATTAATGTTCAATAGATTCATCTAAATGAATCATAGAAAAAAGCGAAAAGGAAAAATTACTATTCCGAACAAAGCTGAACAAACAAATAAAAAATGTGAAATTTTTTTTAAAAAAAGAATTAATTTTATCCCGTAGAAGGATATCTTTAAGCAAACATAGGAATTAAAAAAGTAGTGTGCCCTTTCACCAAATAATTCATATTTACATGAATTTAAAGCATAAAAATGCTAACGATTAAATAGGGTATGCAACCTAAAATAACACCTGATGCTAACTTAAAATGTTCAAGCCGATAAAAAATAAATCCGATAAATAAATCTGGAACTATGGAAAGCAAAAACAATTTCCCCATTAAAATTCCAGGAGATAATTTTTTAATGATTTCTAAAAAAGGCAAATCAAGTGGAAAAAAGAAATGCAAATACAACCATAAAAAAAGAATTGGAGATATCAAGCCAATTAAAAGTCCAGCTAAAATAAGTTTCACTTGCTTCATTCAATTATTTCTCTAAATTCCATTGTTTAAGCAGCTCTATGGCTTCATAAGCCGTCATATCAATTTTTATAGGAACTACAGAAATATAGCCATGACTTAAAGCCCATTCATCAGTGTCTTCTGCTTCTGGTTCTCTATTCTCAAAATATCCAGTTAACCAATAATAGGCACGGCCTGCTGGATCGGTTCTTCCGGCAAATTCCTGTGTCCAAAATCCTTTGCATTGACGGGTTATCAATATCCCTTTTATTTCCCCTGATGGTGCATTGACATTTAGACAGACATCATTAGGTAAACCTTTTTCTAAAACAGTTTGAACTATTTGAAGAATATATGGTTCAAAATTAGTGAAATCAGGATCAGCTTGATAACTACACAAAGAAAAACCTATTGAAGGAATTCTGTTTACACAACCTTCCAGTACAGCTCCTATCGTACCAGAATACAAAACATTAATGGCTGAATTTGCTCCATGATTTATTCCCGAAACTAACAAATCAGGTTTTTGACTCAAAATTTCATTCAATGCAATTTTTACACAATCAGTAGGCGTTCCTGTGCAAGAATAACGTATAACTTGCTCGTTTTCTTCTATTTTTCTAAATCGGATAGGCTGAGTTACAGTTAAAGCATTTGATTGAGCAGAACGAGGTACATCAGGAGCAACAACCACTACATCACCAAAACGAGTCATTAACTTTGTTAATACTTGGATTCCTTTCGCATCAAAACCGTCATCATTGGTAATCAAAATCAACTTTTTATTCATTATCATATTCTCAAATTTATAAGTTTATTCCTTCAAGCCTTACTTCTTGTTTTTTCTCTTTACTCTCAATTATTTACTCAACACTCCCCTCTCCTATCTCGTATTACCTTTTCTACAAAAATTATCACTACCATTTAAAATGATTACTTAAAACTAATAACTCTAAACTGTTAATTATTAACTAATTATGATATTCTCTTTTAATTTTTAGATTGGTAGCCCATAAAAACACAACTATTACAACTATAAAATAAATTATATCTTGTGAATCTATAACGCCTCGGCTTAAAGACTTATAATGAGCATGGATTCCTAAATTTTCGATAAAATCAATTTTTACTCCTGAATGAAAAAAAGAAGCTATTAATTCAAAGCCAAAAAAGAAAAAAAAGCATAATATCACTGCTACTACAAAAGAAATCATTTGATGATTAGAAAGAGAAGAAGCAAATATTCCTATTGCAGAATAACTACCTGCCAAAAATAACAATCCAATAAATGAGCCCCAAAAAGAGCCAACATCTACATTACCCACCGGTTCCGCTAAATAATATACAGAAAAATAATAAAGAATAGTTGGTATTAAAGCAAGAATAATTAGAAGCCACGAAGCTAAAAATTTTCCAAGTATCACTTCAAATGGTTCAATAGGTTTTGTAATAAGTAATTCCCATGTACCCGTTTGCTTTTCTTCAGCAAAAGAACGCATGGTAACAGCAGGGCATAAAATCAGAAACAACCACGGTGCTAAATAAAACAACCCATCTACATTTGCATAACCTGCTTCTAAAATATTATATTCGCCAGGAATTACCCAAAGAAATAAACCGGTAAGAATTAAAAAAACACCTATAACAATATAACCAATTACATTACTAAAAAAAGACTGAAGCTCTTTTTTAAATATTGAAAACATACGACTATTTTCAAAATGATAACTTTACTCAATTAAAAAAACAAAATACCATCTCGAATTTAATACCTGAATTTATTCGTCAAAGTTAACGAAAAATCGACAACCTTAACGATTACGTCTAATGAAAAACAACAGGACAACTTATACCAAGTTTAATCATTCATATAATTTTAATTTAAATTGAAATAACACAACATTATTAGCATCGATTGATTTTCAATTAAATGTTTTTCCAAAATGGGATTTGTCTCAAAAAATACTTTTTTTATTGTCTCAGATAGACATTTCACAAAATGTCTCTACTCGAACCTCGTAGCTTGTATCTCAAAACCTCGCACCCCGAAACTGTCTCATAACTACAAACCCACAATTTCCATTTTTAAAAGCCATTTGCTATTAAATTAAACTTTCATTCATATCGAATAATTTTTGCAGGCGAAATTTTTGTAATCAAATAAGACGGAGCAATCATAATTAAAATAGAAACCAAGAAAGTCCCAATGTTTAATAAAAGAATATACATCCAATTAAAAACAATAGGTACACTTGCTACATAATATGCTTCTGGATTAAGAGGAATAATATGCGTAAAGTATTGTAAAGCACAAATTGCCAATCCAATGAAGTTCCCCCACAACATTCCTTTTCCTACCAGAAAAAAAGAATGATAAATAAATATTTTTCTTATTTGCCAATTGGTTGCTCCCATTGCTTTTAGTATGCCAATCATGCTGGTACGTTCAAGAATCAAAATAAGCAAACCTGAAATCATGTTGAAACCTGCTACAGCCATCATTAAAGCCAGAATAACCCAAACATTCATATCCAGCAAATCGAGCCAGCTAAAAATTTGAGGATTCAACTGTTTAATGGTTTGAGTAAAATAGGCGTTCCCTTCTTTCGTAAACTTATTTGCAGTAAGAAAAGTTACTTTTTCACCTATTTCATCCAGATGATCAAAATCATCAATCAATACTTCCAACCCACCAAACATATCTGGTGACCAGTTATTTAAACGTTGAACATGACGAATGTCAGTGATTAAAAACATTTTATCATAATCCACAAAATTTGTAGAATAAACACCCACAATTTTAAATTTTCTTGCTCGAATCTGATCCTGCAGGAAATAAGTATAAAATTGATCGCCTAATTTCAATTTTAATAAATTGGCAAGATAGTTGGAGATAAGAATTTCATTTTTAGGCGTTTCAGAAAATAAATCCAGAATGCTTCCTTCAACCAAATTTGATTTGAAAAAATCCAAATCATAATTTTTATCTACACCTTTCAGAATGATACCTTGAAATTCGTCAGCCGTTTTAATTATTCCTGGTTTGGTAGCGAACTTTTGAATACATTTTACTCCTTTTATCTCCGAAATTTTTTGAATCAGCAACGAATCCATTTGAATAGGATTCATTTCGTAAGTATTATTATTGTCAAAATTAGTGATTTGAATATGACCGCCAAAACCAATCATTTTGTTGCGAACTTCGCTTTTGAAACCAATAACCACACAAATGGAAATCAACATTACAGCCAGTCCCAATGCAATTCCAATGGTAGCAATGCGAACTGCTGGTCGTGAAACATTTTTCTTTCCTTGTTGAAAATGAATACGTTTTGCTATAAAATATTCGAATTTCAAATCAGCGGATAATTTTCAAAATATTACCTTTTTGAAACAGACCAGAAATTAGGAAAATTACAAAACAAAAGTGGAAAAATTCCAAATAATTGATTTTTAACCATCATTTATTTGTTCTTCCTGGATACACTTCCAATGCTTTAGCTAAAATAATCAAAGATTTTTTCAAATCTTCTTTATTTACCACATAGGCAACTCGCACCTCGTCTTTGCCCATTCCTTCCAGCGTATAAAAACCAGAGGCTGGTGCCAGCATAACAGTAGCTCCTTCGTACTCAAAATCAGAAAGCATCCATTCGCAGAATTTATCAGCATCATCAACAGGCAAACGAGCCACGGTATAAAACGCCCCCATTGGAATGGGCGAATAAACGCCCGGAATGCGATTCAAACCATCTATTAAAAACTTACGACGTTCCAGATATTCATTGTAAGATTCAAGCATATATTCTTGCGGTGTATCAATGGAGGCTTCTGCAATAATTTGCCCAATTAATGGCGGACTTAAACGGGCTTGACAAAATTTCATTACATTTTTTCTGACTTCTTTGTTTTTGGTCACCAACGCTCCTACACGAATACCACATTCACTGTAACGTTTTGAAAATGAATCGGCCAGAATAACATTTTCCTCAATACCATTTAGATGAAAAGCTGAAATATAAGGTGCTCCACTATAGCAAAATTCGCGATAAACTTCGTCAGAAAACAAAAATAAATCATATTTTTTTACTAAATCACGAATTTGATTCATTTCCGAACGCGTATACAAATAGCCTGTCGGATTATTCGGATTACAAATCATGATGCCTTTTGTTTTCGGTGTAATCAATTCTTCAAATTTTTCAATGGAAGGCAAAGCAAAACCGTCATCAATGGTGGAAATAACAGGACGCACAACGACACCTGCAGCTATGGCAAAAGCTGTATAATTGGCATAAGCAGGTTCTGGTACTATAATTTCATCACCTGGATCCAAACAGCTCATAAAAGCAAAGTTGACTGCTTCTGAGCCTCCTGTTGTGATAATAATATCTTCTTCTGTAACATCAATATTAAATTTTTCATAATAACTCGCCAACTTGATTTTTAAACTTTTAAAACCATCACTTGGACTGTATTCCAGAATAGTGCGATCAATTGTTTTTAAAACATCTAATGCTTTTTGCGGTGTTTTCAAGTCGGGCTGACCTATATTCAAATGATAAACCTTGACACCTCGTGCTTTAGCTTTATCAGCCAGTGGAGCCAATTTACGAATAGGAGATTCAGGCATGGAAAGCCCACGTTGTGAAGTGTGTGGCATTTTTTAAAGGTGTTTTTTGATATTTTATGATAGTAAAATTTTATTCTGAATATTTTTTATAAAAATTTTGGTTACAAATTTAGCAAAACTTTATAGAAAATTCTATTTGCTCTAAAATTAAAATTTAGATACAACCTTATATTCCATCATCTCTTAACAAATTGCAACCGTTGCTGGACAATTGCATCATGTAAGGAACCGAAAGTAAAAAGAATTGTTGAGAGAGAGTTTTGTTAGAATAATTGCTTTTAAAAAGCAAAGCACAAGTAAATGCCTATGTCAGCAAAATAAGATTTTATTGTATTTCAAATTTAACTATAATCGTCTTCGATAAATCCAACTTCTCAATTGAAATTGTACTTCCAATTCGGCTTTTAGATTCGTTCCCGTATCCAATAACAACATCTTCAAGTCTGAAATCATTGTTTAGATAATTATAATAATCATTCTTACTCCCTACAATCTTAAAACTTTCATTTACACTGCTTACTTTGCCAAGCTTAACATTTATGTTGTCTGCGATTATTTGCGCTTTATTTTTTGCTGATTTTAAGGCGTTTACAAGTAATACATTTTGTAAACTATCTATCTTTGAATGGTCAATACGTTGAACATAAATATTGTCCATGCCATACTCTAAACATTTTACAATTATCGTATCCAACAGATTTACTTTGTCAACAGTGATTTTATAAAACTTATTTAGTTTAAACTTTGTTGCTGAAGTAAAGCTATATTGCGTGTTAGCATTAAATCTATCAAGAGTAAAATTAGAAGGATTGATTCCTATTGATTTAAGAAACTGAGAAATATTATTTTCCATTATCACGGTGGAACTTTCTTTTTTTGAGTTTTCTGTCTCTTTGTCCGACATACCCAAAACAATAATATCTGGTTCTATTTCTAAATCAGCAAATCCAACAACTGTTATCAATTTGTCCTGATTGGAAGTTTGTCCAAAAATCATTAAAGGTATTAAGGCAATTAAAATCAAGTATTTTTTCATCGGAAAACAATTTTTTATTAAGTTAAACAATATCAGCATTTTTAAAAAAACAGATAAGAAATTAAAATTCAATTACAATTTTTCCTGTTTTTAATAAGGTAATAAGGTTTCTCTGATTTATTTGTCATAAGTTATTAAGATTTTAAAAATAATAAGGTTTTCTTATTAACTTGCTTCAATCCCTTCAATAAAAAAATCTATTCTTCAAAAATAAAATAAATTCTATTCCACTAACCCCAAAAGTAACGAATTCCATATTTCGAGTACATAGGCAATTTTTTCATCTTCTTAAACTCATTTTGTTCAAATTGCAGCTCTATTTATAAAAATTTTTCTAAAAATAATTATCTGAAATTCAAGTTAGTTCATATATAATCTTGAATTTTTAAATAATAAAATTGTAAAAAATGGTCAACATTAATTAAGCATTAACATCGTAAATTCAAAACAACTCAAAACTTGTAATCCCTTCCGAATTATTTTTTGGTTTTGAAGATAACTCAGTATTAATAAATCATTTCAAATCCTGTATAAGGAACCAGCACAGCAGGAATTTTTATACCATCAACCGTTTGATTGTTTTCCAGCAATGCAGCTACAATTCGCGGTAAAGCCAAAGCACTACCATTCAAGGTATGACAAAGTTGAATCTTTTTGTCGGTAGCTCTAAATCTGCATTTCAAACGATTTGCCTGGTAACTTTCAAAATTAGAAACTGAACTTACCTCCAGCCAGCGTTGCTGAGCAGCCGAAAAAACTTCAATATCGAAAGTTAAAGCCGAAGTAAAACTCATATCTCCTCCACAAAGACGAACTGTTCGCCACGGTAACTCCAATTTTTCCACCAGCGATTCAACATAAGCAACCATTTCAGCAAGCGTTTCATAAGATTTATCAGGATGTTGAATCTGAACAATTTCTACTTTATCGAACTGATGAAGACGATTTAAACCTCGAACATCTTTTCCATAAGAACCAGCTTCACGGCGAAAACAAGCAGAATATGCAGTGTTCTTAATGGGCAACTCACTTTCATTTAAAATCACGCCACGATAAAGATTTGTCACAGGAACTTCGGCAGTAGGAATCAAATACAAATCGTCCTGTGGACAATAATACATTTGATCTTCTTTATCAGGCAATTGACCGGTAGCAAAAGCCGAAGCAGCATTGACCAGATAAGGAGGCTGAATTTCCAGATAACCAGCCCCACGAGCAGAATCCAGAAAAAAATCTATCAAAGCTCGTTGTAATCTTGCACCTTTCCCTTTATAAACAGGAAAACCTGCTCCTGTAATTTTTACTCCTAATTCAAAATCAATTAAATCATATTTTTTTGCCAATTCCCAATGGGTTAAGGCATCGGAAGACAATGCTGGAATTTTTCCACCAACTTGCTCAATGATATTATCTTCTGCTCCTTTTCCTTCAGGAACACTTTCATGAGGCAAATTTGGAAGTTGAACCAAAAGAGCAGTTAATTTTTTTTCAATTTCATTCCGTTGATTTTCCAGAGATTTGATGGATTCTTTTAGTTTAATCGTTCTATCTTTAAGAGCATTGACTTCAGCTTGTTTACCTTGTTTAATAAAAGTACCAATTTCTTTTGATAATTTATTTATTTCAGCAGCCGCCTGATCACTTTCAAGCTGCGTTTTTTTCCTTTGATTGTCTAATTCAATTAGCTGTGAAACAATTTCACGAGCATCAAAATGTTTCTTTTCCAAGCGTCTAATAACATCTTCGGTATTTTCAGCGATATATTTTAAAGTGAGCATATTGTTAATAAATTATTTTAATGGATTTATGTTTACATTCAAACAAGACAGATATTTTATGCAAAAATAAAAATAATTTTAAAAGTTAATAATGAAAAAATCTCCCATCATTTTACTGACAGTAAAATAATAGGAGATTTTTAAGTTTTTGTACTTTTGCTTAGAAAATGAAATTAATTCATTTCCACAGGCTTAATAGAAACATAAGAACGATTATTTTTTTTCTTTTTAAATTCTACGATTCCGTCAACCAAAGCATATAAAGTATGGTCTTTGCCTAAACCTATATTTTCTCCCGGATGATGAACAGTTCCACGTTGGCGAACAATAATATTTCCAGCTTTGGCAAGCTGTCCGCCAAATATTTTAACTCCTAATCGTTTACTTTCCGATTCACGACCGTTTTTTGAACTTCCTAAACCTTTTTTGTGTGCCATTTTTTTATCTATTTAAATTAAGCAACAATTTCTTTAATTAATATTTCCGTAAAATTTTGACGATGTCCTGCATGTTTTTTGTAACCTTTCCGACGCTTTTTATGAAAAACAATTATTTTATCACCCCGAACATGTGACAAGACTTCTGCCTTCACTTTTGCTCCCTCTACTACAGGGGTTCCAACAGTAACATCGCCATCTTTATCAATAAGCAATACTTTGTCAAATTCAATTTCAGAACCTCTTTCTGCTTCTTCCATCCGATGGACAAACAATTTTTTTCCTTCTTCAATTTTAAACTGCTGACCTAAAATTTCTACAATTGCATACATTTTCAATTCTTTTTAAATTCTATCGGTAAGGTGAGAAAAAATCTTCTTAAAAAACCTTATCCAAAACGAGTTGCAAATTTACAAATTTATTTTTGTTTTACAAAATTATCCTGAAAATCACAATAAAAATTTTATAAAATTTATCCCATATCCTCAGCCAACTCAGTTGACAAAAAATGTTCTAATTGTTCAGGCTTTACATTCAATGTTAATTCACCATTTATAGCCCATGAAATATGGCCATTTTCTTCGGAAACCACAATAGCTATTGCATCCGAGATTTCTGTTATCCCTAATGCAGCTCTATGCCGTAGTCCTAATCGTTTTGGAATAGTTTGATTTTTAGAAATAGGTAAAATACAGGCAGCAGCTCTCAGTTTTCTATGACTAATAATCAATGCCCCATCATGGAGAGGACCATTTTTAAAAAAAATACTTTCGATAAGTCTTGAATTAATTTTTGAATCAATTTGCTCACCCGATTGAGCATAAAAGTCCAAATCATTGCGGCGGGTTATCACAATTAAGCTTCCTGTTAAGCTTTTAGACATGTTTCTGCATGCTAATACAATTTGAACAATATCATAATCAGTTTGTTCTTGTTGTATCTTTGAATTATTAAAAATATGCTTAATCTTCGTAAGAAAGCCAACTTCTCGTCGTGAACCTATTCTTGAAAAAAAGCGACGTATCTCTTCCTGAAAAATTACAATTAACGCAAAGGCACCTACATTGACAAACCAGGTCATAATGTCACCCAGCAATTGCATTTTAAACACATAAGATACAAAAAACCAACAAATAATAAATGTCAAAATACCTATAAAAATATTTATTCCTCCTGAGCGTTTGAGAAGCTTAAAAATCTCATAGAGCAGAAGAGCAACTAAAAAAATATCAATAATATCCTTGATTCCAATCTGAAATGCCATAAATTATTTAAGTATTTTATTGTCAGTTTAAAGAGCAGCTATATATTCATTAAAAATTTTTATTGTTTGCATCGCTTCTTTTACATCATGTACGCGCAAAATTGAAGCTCCACCAATCAGAGCCAGCATGTTTACAGCAATAGTACCTGTTAAAGCTTCGTCAGGGGTAATGTTCAATAGTTTATAAATCATTGATTTTCTGGATAAACCAGCTAAAATAGGAGCACCCAATTCTTTAAAATAAGACAATTTTTTTAATAACTGATAATTTTGTTGAATCGTCTTGGCAAAACCAAAACCAGGATCTATTATCACATCTGTTACGCCTAATGACCTCAATTGAGCCAGACGCTTTTGTAAAAACTGAAAAACTTCAGTAACAACATCCTCATAATCTGTCAGTTGCTGCATAGTTTGTGGAGTACCACGCATATGCATTAAAACATATGCAACTTTTAAATCGGCAATAGTTTCAAACATTTGGTCATCCAAAGTTCCTCCACTTACATCATTAATCATTGCAACTTGAAAATTTTCAACCATATATCTGGCAACTTTTGCTCTAAAAGTATCTATAGATATAACAGTTTGAGGATATTTTTTTAAAATAATTTCCAAAGCTTTGGATAAACGATATATTTCTTCTTCCTCAGATATTATTTCAGCAGAAGGTCTTGTAGAAAATCCTCCTATATCAATAATATTACCACCATTTTCTAAAATTTTATCCACAGCGTGCAAAATAGCTTTTTCCGTAGTAAAGCGACTTCCTTTATAAAAAGAATCAGGAGTAACATTAATAATCCCCATTATAAGGGGGGAAGAAAGATCAAAAAGCTGCTGGTTCAACTTTAAGTGCATAAAAAATAATTTCAATAAATTCTTGAATTAAAATAATCATCAGAAGTGCAAAAGTAAAAAATTTAAATGATTGAAAATAATGGAAAATAAAAAAATTAAAATATTAACTATCCATATATACGTTTTTCAGAAAAAATCAGTTATTATTTTGTGAAATAAAATCAATTTATTTGATAAAAAAACAAAAATAAATTAATAAAATACTATATTTGCAAGGAATTTTTAAAAGTGAGATTATAAATAAAGTCCTTTTATTATGAATGTAAAAACCTTAATACAATTTTCTGCTTTGACAACTATCTTATTATTAGCAAGTTGTGCAAGTCAATCTAAAAAAGAAAATTATTCACGAGTTACGGGGTGGAAATATAATGATGAAAAAGGAACAGGATTTGGAGTAAAAAAAGATTTTAAGACAACAGTTCCCCCTGGTATGGTTTCCATTGAAGGAGGTTCGTTTACTATTGGAGAAAAAGGAGAAGTGGTTTTAGCTCCAAGAAATAGTAGACGACGCAGAATAACGGTAAGTTCTTTTTACATGGACCAATATGAAATTCGTAATGTAGATTGGCGTGAATATACCCATTGGATGGAAACGGTTTTTGGTACAACAGCTCCAAAACTTGTTCAAAAAACATATCCTGATGGTAAAATTTGGCGAGAAGAATTAGCTTACAATGAACCTTATATAGAACATTATTTCACTCATCCAGCTTTTGATCAATATCCTGTGGTTGGAGTAACCTGGGAACAAGTCATGGATTACTGTAGCTGGCGTACAGACCGTATTAATGAATTGGCTTTAATTAATGCAGGAGTAATTGTTCCCCCCGATTTTGCTTCCTTAAAAAATCTATCATTTGATTCCATTATTAATAATTTTGTTTTTAATACCCAAAAATATTTAAAACAACCTACTTATCAACCAAAAGCTGGTCCAAAACCTAAAAAAGATTTATATGGACAAATCCGAAAAGTAGACATGTCTGATGGTATTTTGCTTGTCTCAGATATAAGACTCCCGACCGAAGCCGAATGGGAATATGCAGCGTACGCATTGAAAGCAGACAAGGATGGCTTTATTCCTGCAGGGAAAATTTACCCATGGAACGGTTATGGGGTTAGAAATCCATCAAAAAAAGAGTTGGGGCAAATGATGGCAAATTTTGTTCGTGGACGTGGCGATATGATGGGAACGGCAGGCGCTTTAAATGACAGAGCTACTATTACAGCACCGGTAGATTCTTATTATCCTAACGATTTCGGACTTTACAACATTGCCGGAAATGTGAATGAATGGGTATTGGATGTATACCGCGTCACAAGTTTTGATGATGTGAGTGAATACAACTCGTTTCGGGGTAATGTTTATCCTACTTACATAGTGGAAAGAGAAGATGAATTGGGAAACAAAATTTATAAAATTGACTCGCTCGGAAGAATAGCAACAACGGTTTTGAAAAAAGATGATGTAAGAAATTATAAAGATGGTGATCCTGCTTCAAAACTTTCTACTGATTTTACAATGTATGGAGCTGATTCAACTGATATTTCCGCCATTACCAATATGACAAAAATTGATCCAACCGATGTTCTGGCACCACAAATAACAGAGAAAACAAGAGTTTATAAAGGTGGCTCATGGAAAGATCGTGTTTATTGGTTAAATCCTTCTACCAGACGGTATCTGGATCAAGACCAATGTGCTAATGATATTGGTTTTAGATGTGCTATGAGTAAAATTGGAAGCATAGAACCAGTAAAATACTAAATTTAAGAGAAAATGTTTCTTATTTAATTTTTTGTTTTTTTCTCTAAGTTATTTTTTATTAGCACCTGTACAGCAAAGTTCAGGTGCTATTTTGTAAATATCCCTCATATATCAATTGAAATTCGTAATTTTGCAAATTGAACAAATAAAGAATTTAAGATGAAAAGGACACTTGTCAAAGAAGCATTAAAAAGAAATGATTTTGGAGCCGAAGTAAATATCAAAGGATGGGTACGCACTCGACGAGGAAATAAAAATGTGAGTTTTATAGAATTAAATGACGGTTCAACTATTCACAATCTACAAATTGTGGTAGATAATAATAAGTTTGGTATTGACTTTTTAAAGCCAATTACTACTGGAGCTTGCATTAATGTAATTGGAAAACTTTTACCTTCGATGGGTAAAAATCAAACAATAGAAATTCAAGCAGATAAAATTGAAATTTATGGAACTGCTGATCCAGAAACTTATCCTCTTCAGAAGAAAGAACATACTATGGAATTTTTACGTGAAATTGCTCACTTGCGTCCCCGTACTAATACTTTTGGAGCAGTTTTTCGCATTCGTCATCACATGTCAATAGCCATTCATACATTTTTTCACGAAAGAGGTTTTTATTATTTTCATACTCCCATTATCACTGCTTCTGATACAGAAGGTGCCGGACAAATGTTTCAAGTTACCACTTTAAACTTGAATGACATACAAAAAAATGAAGCAGGAGAAGTCGATTATTCTTATGACTTCTTTGGCAAGCAAACAGGATTAACTGTCTCGGGGCAACTTGAAGGAGAATTAGGAGCATTGGGCTTGGGTGCTATTTATACTTTTGGACCCACTTTTAGAGCCGAAAATTCAAATACACCTCGACATTTGGCTGAATTCTGGATGATCGAGCCAGAAGTTGCTTTCAATGATATTAATGATAATATGATACTGGCTCAGGAATTTGTTCAATACTGCGTCCGTTGGGCATTAGAAAATTGTTTGGATGATCTGGAATTTTTAAATAATCGTTATGATAATGATTTAATTGAACGATTGAAGTTTGTAGTGGATAATAACTTTGTTCATTTAAGTTATACTGAAGGGATTAATATTTTGGAAGAAGCTATTAGAAATGGGCATCAATTTGAATTTCCAGTAGGTTGGGGATTGGATTTACAGGCAGAACATGAAAGATATTTGGTGGAAAATTATTTTAAAAAGCCAGTCATTGTGACTGATTATCCAAAAGAAATAAAAGCTTTTTATATGAAACAAAATGATGATGGCAAAACTGTTCGTGCAATGGATGTTCTTTTCCCCAAAATAGGAGAAATTATTGGAGGTTCACAACGGGAAGACGATTATACAAAGCTCAAAAATCGGGCTAAAGAATTGAATGTACCTGAAAAAGATATATGGTGGTATTTGGAAACTCGTAAATTTGGAAATGCACCTCATTCAGGGTTTGGACTTGGATTTGAACGTTTCTTATTATTTGTTACAGGAATGTCAAATATTCGAGACGTTATTCCTTTCCCTCGTACACCTAAAAATGCAGATTTTTAAACAGTTGAATATTTTATAAGATGAATGGAGAAATGAATAATAGTAAAGCAATTGAAATTGATAATGTCGTTATACGTTTTTCTGGAGATTCAGGCGATGGAATGCAATTTACAGGAACACTGTTTGCAAAACTTTCAGCCATTTTAGGAAATGAAATATCAACTTTTCCTGATTTCCCTGCTGAAGTTCGTGCTCCGCAAGGAACATTGGAAGGTGTTTCTGGTTTTCAGGTTCATATAGGTTCAAAAAAAGTTTATACACCCGGTGATGAAGTGGATGTACTGGTTGCAATGAATCCAGCTGCTTTAAAAGTTAATGCCAAAACTATTAAAAAAAATGGAATTATCATTTTTGATTCAGATGCCTTTCAAACTTCCAATTTACAAAAGGCAGGTTTTAAAACTGAAAATCCTTTTGAAGAATTATCATTTCCTGAGACAATTCAATTGATTCCTGTCCCTCTCACCACTTTAACTAAGAAAAGTTTAGAAGAATTCGACCTGGATAATAAAAAAGTTCTCCAAAGTAAAAATATGGTTGCTTTGGGATTAATTTGCTGGTTATTCAATCGTCCCATTGATAAAGCTTACCACTTTTTGGAAAAAAAATTTAACAAAAAGCCTAATATTTTACGTGTCAATATTAAAGCTCTTACTGATGGTTTTAATTATGGAGAAAATTTACAATTATCCATTTCAACTTTTATCATTGAAAAATCATACGAAACACCAAAAGGAAAATATACAAGTATTAATGGAAACAAAGCTGTGGCGTGGGGATTAATTGCTGCTGCTGAAAAAGCAGATAAACACTTGTTTTTAGGAAGTTACCCTATTACTCCTGCTTCAGATATTATGCACGAATTAGCTCTGAGAAAAGATATTGGAGTAAAAATGGTGCAGGCAGAAGATGAAATTGGAGGTATTACTATGGCTATTGGTGCCTCTTTTGCAGGTTGTCTTGCAGCAACAAGCACTTCCGGACCAGGAATGGCTTTAAAATCAGAAGGAATGGGATTGGCCGTAATGGCAGAATTGCCCCTTGTGATTATTGATGTTATGCGGAGTGGACCTTCCACTGGAATGCCTACCAAAACAGAACAAAGCGATCTTTTTCAAGCTCTTTATGGAAGAAGTGGTGAAAGTCCTTTGGTAGTAATTGCAGCAAGTACACCCGATAATTGCTTCAATTATGCTTATATTGCAAGCAAAATTGCATTGGAATACATAACTCCTGTAATTTTGTTAACCGATGGATACTTGGGTAATGGCTCTTCATTATGGAAATTACCTAAACTTGAAGAATTGCCAGAAATAATTCCTCATTACGTAAAACCAGGAATGGAAGGTTGTAAGGTTACTACACGGGATGAAAAAACAAAAATTCCATATCGAAGCATTCCTGGGATGAAAGGATTTTGCCATTGTAACGGTGGATTGGAAAAAGATTACACTACTGGAAATTTATCTACCGATCCTATTAATCATGAAAAAATGGTATTAGCCCGACAAGAAAAGATAAATAACGTGACAAATATAATCCCTGATATTCAAATTGAAGGAAACGAAGATGCTGATTTATTGGTCGTTGGTTGGGGAAGCACTTATGGACATTTAATCAGTGCTATTAATTTATTAAATAATGAAGGTTATAAAGTGGCATTGGCACATTTTAACTATTTGTTCCCCCTGCCCAAAAATACGGAGAAAGTTATCAAACGCTATAAAAAAGTAGTTGTTTGCGAATTAAATACGGGACAATTTGCAGCTTACCTATCTTCAAAAATTAGTCAAGTTAACTTTTTCAAATACAATAGAATTCAAGGACAACCTTTTACTGTAAATGAATTAATTGCATATTTCAAGCAATTACTTTCTTAATTTTTATAGATAAAATAAAAAATAGAAATTTTTCAATTATGGAAACATATAATATTCAAAAATATACTATTGCAGATTTCAAAAGTGATCAAGCACTGCGTTGGTGTCCTGGGTGCGGTGATTATGGTATTTACAATTCCTTATTAAAAACGATGGTTGAGTCAGGAATCCCTCCTTATGAAACTGTAATTATTTCTGGAATTGGCTGCTCTTCACGTTTGCCCTATTACACAAAAACTTATGGATTCCATACCATTCATGGAAGAGGGGCTGCTATAGCGACAGGTGTTAAAGTTGCTAATCCTCAACTTACTGTTTGGCAAATTACAGGCGATGGAGATTGCCTTGCAATAGGTGGAAACCATTTTATTCATAGCATAAGGAGAAATGTGGATATCAACGTACTTATTTTTAATAATCAAATCTATGGATTAACAAAAGGTCAATATTCTCCTACAACAAAAAAAGGATTTGTTACCAAATCATCTCCTTATGGAACCATTGAACGTCCATTTCGGCCTGGAGAACTAACACTTGGAGCAAGAGGCACTTTCTTTGCTCGCACATTAGATGTAGATTTAGTCACTTCTCAAATGGCGATGAAAGCAGCTTTAAATCACAAGGGGACGTCAGTTGTAGAATGTTTGGTCAACTGTATCATATTTAACAATGGAGCGCATGATTGGTTGTCAGAAAAAGAAACCAGAGCCGATAGAACAATTGTTCTTGAACATGGCAAACGCATGATTTTCGGAAGAAATAAAGATAAAGGTCTGATTTTAGAAAACAACGAGTTGAAAGTAGTAACCATCGGAGAAAATAATATCACTGAAAATGATATTTTAATTCATGATGCAACAACTACTGATTATAGCTTGCAAATGAAACTTGCATTAATGGAAGGTCCTGAGATGCCCATAGCTTTAGGCATTATTCGTGATGTAGAAGAAGAGACTTTTGAAGAAGCTATGGAAGGACAAATTAAAAGAGTACAAAGTTCTTCCTCTGTTAAAACATTTGACGATTTGATTGCTCAATGTGAACAATGGGAAATATAATCAATCCTCAGTTGCTTTCAAATTTTCATGATAATTTTCGAAAAATCAAATAACTAACGCAACTTTTAAGGAAAAATAATGAGGCAAAGAAATATTTTTGTCTTAAAGAAATAAATATTTTACTTTTTTGTCTTTTTATCCAGTGACAAATTGATAAATATATTTTAAGTATATTATTGTTTTTTATCCGAGAGGCATTAATTTCATTAACACCTCTCGGATAGTATATATTAAAGAGCAGTGTATCCACCGTCTATTACTAATTCAGAACCAGTTATGAAAGAAGATTCATCGGAAGCCAAAAATAATGCTCCATAAGCTACCTCAATAGCTTCAGCAGGCCTTCCTAAAACAGTTGTTCCCAGCAAATTTTTTGCATTTGCCGCATCTTTTAATAATTCCTCAGTCATAGGAGTTTTAATTACTCCTGGATGAATAGAGTTAACACGAATGTTATATTTCGCTAATTCAGCAGCTACGGTTTTTGTCAACAAACGAACAGCCCCTTTAGAAGCATGGTATGCCACAGCCGCACCACTGCCTATTAAACCATAAATAGAAGAGATATTAACTATAGAGCCTTTCTTTGCCATTTTCATCGCTGGCAATACATATTTAATACCTAAAAAATCACTTTTGGCATTAATTTCCATAACTTTATCCCATTCTTCTTCGCTAATATCTTCTATACCTGACAGACTCAAAATACCAGCATTATTAACTAGTACATCTACCTTGCCCCATTTTTTCACAACTTCATCTATCACTTTTTCCCAATCTTTAGCTTTTGAAACATCCAATTTAAAAGCAATAGCTTCACCACCCTTTTTGTTAATCTGGTTTGCCACTTCTGCTACCTCCTTTTCTAAAATATCAGCCAATACCACTTTAGCGCCTTCTTGGGCAAATAATTCAGCTTCAGCTTTACCCATACCTCTTGCTGCACCTGTCACAATTGCAACTTTGTTTTCTAATCTTTTCATAATTTTTTCATTTTATTAGTTATACAATGTTAAAATTTTCAAGATTGTTAATGAACAACTTGTATTTTTATTAAAATTCAAATTTAAAATTTAAATTTTGAATTTACAAAGTTTTGTTTAAAAATTTTAGCTTGTTTGGTATTATTTTTCAACAATTTCAAAAGTATTTTTTCTATCTCACTGTAATGTAAGAACAAGATTTATTTTGTTGAATTACCAATTGAAAAAGGCATTTGTGAAGGTAAAATAAAAAAGTTTAGGAAAAGACTTTTAGATTGTTTTTTCGTAATAATTCAGAAGTGTTGTTAATTTTTATCCCAAAATTTTTTGAAAAATATACTTTTTATCTACTTGCCAGATCATCATAAAGAACCTGAAGATAGGCTTCACCCTTTTTTTTGTTTTCAAATTTCTTTCCTTCATTTATTACTACTGATTGGGAAGCACAATCGTATACATAATAATTTTCAGGGGTTAAAAAGCCAAATCCATTGGGAAAAGTATAAAAAGCAAAATGAGGAGAATCAGGATTCAAAATATTTTTACTAAAAACAAATTCCTGATGAGGAATCTGCAACTGATGCAGGATGGTAGCAGCAATATCTATTTGTGAAGCGTACGTATCAATTTTTTGATGGGATATTACGGCACCTCCTAAAATAAGAAAAGGTATTTTGTAACGTTCAATAGAACGGATATCAATAGAGGATGGATAATGCATAGCATGGTCGGGAACCAACAGTATAATTGAATTATTCCAATATTTTGTTTTTTTAAATTTCTCAATGAACTCGCCCAAACAGCTATCCGTATATTGAACGGAATTCAGGTAAAGATCATTATTTTTATGATAAGGAACTTCAAAAGGTTCATGGCTACTCAATGTCTGTATGATTCGCATAAAAGGTTTTTTTTGCTCCTTTTGTAAATCGGACAGAAAACGTTGAAACACAATATGATCATGGACGCCCCATTTCATTGTATGTTCTTTTCTGGGAAAGTCCTGTTTCGTAATAAGTTCATCGACTCCCTGCGAGATTAAATAAGAACGCATGTTTGTGAAATCAGCATCTCCGCCATAATAATATGCTACCTGATAATCATTCTGTTTTAATGATCTGGAAATAGAAGGTAACGTTTGGCTTTTTCGTGGATATTTCATAATAGAAGTGGTGGGTTGAGCAGGATAACCACTTAAAATTGAAACAAGTCCACGATCGGTTCTGAAACTGTTTGCATAAAAATTAGTAAATAAAATTCCTTCATCGCAATAGTGATTCAAATGTGGAGCAATTCCTGGAATTCCACCCAGAGGTTCAATTATTTTCGACCCGAAACTCTCCAGTATAATCAGAATAATATTGGGACGTTGCAAGGAAAATAAAGCAGGAATTTCTTTATTAATAGGTTGATCAATCAATTTTTTAAACTCCTCGTGAGCTTCTTTATCGCTCATAAAACGATATTGACGGTCAAAATCCTGTTCCTTAAAGAGAGATTCCATAAAATTAAACATAGGATTGACAGCCGCATGATTCAATTCGATTCGTGAACTAAAATAAGCTTTGCTAACATTCATTGTGGAGACATCAAAACCGCCACGAATAGGAATAAAAAGTAAACCAGTAAATAATAGCAACACAAAAGCATTCAGAAATTTGTTTTCATTTCCCTTTTGAGAAAACTTCTCTTTCAATAAAAAATGAGTAAACAAATAATACAGTAAAATAAAAATGATGGCTATTACTATTATCCCAATAATAACAGTTAGTATATTTACACTCGCCATCGCTTCTTTCGGCCATTTCAGGTAAAAAAGCACCGTCGCATCTAATCGAAATCCCCAATAACCATACAGAGAAATATCTGCTACAAAAATTATTGAAATAAGCAAAGCTACAATGGCAAAGTAAACCTTAAAAATTTTATTGATAACTTTAGATGATACCCACAATGACATAATTAGAAAAATTCCCGGCAATATCGTCAAATAGCCAGCCATAGAGGCATCTAATTTTAATCCATTGCCGAGTACATGAACAAAATCAAGGAAAGAGATATCGTGATACAAATTATGGTAATACAACATGAAAAGCGGTTTCTGAACGAGGAAAATCAGGATAAAAAAGAGATAAATTTTAATAAATTGAATAAGTTTGCTGATCATTTATGAAAAAAAAATTAATATCTGACTATAAAAATTGCAGTTGAGATAATTTTTTACAAAATTGCAAATTTCTTGTCTGTTGACAATATTAAAAAATTACACAAAGATAGTTTTTTTGTGCAATTTTCTTTCTCAAATAAAATATTTTTTCTCGAAAAAACGTACAAATTGAAAAGTTTAAAGATAAATATTAAAAAATTAGTCAATAAAAAGAATAAATTTAAAAAAAAATGTAACTTTGTTTTTTCATTTGAAAAGTAACAAATTTTATAAATAATCATTTAATTTTTGATATGAAAAAGCATAATTTTAATGCAGGGCCTTCTATTTTACCTTGTGAAGTAATTGAAAAAACAGCTCAAGCTGTGTTGGATTTTAATGGTTCAGGTTTGTCTATTCTGGAAATCAGTCATCGATCAAAAGATTTTCAAGCAGTTGTAGATGAAGCAGTAGCTTTAATGAAAGAATTGCTCAATATTCCTGAAGGTTATTCTGTGATTTTCTTAGGAGGTGGAGCAAGTTTACAATTTTGCATGGTTCCATACAATTTGCTGGAAAAAAAGGCTGCCTATTTAATTACCGGCAGTTGGGCAAGTAAAGCTTACAAAGAAGCAAAAAGTTTTGGAGAAGCAGTAGAAGTAGCATCTTCAAAAGATGCCAACTTTACTTATATTCCCAAAAATTATGTGATTCCTGCTGATGCAGATTATTTTCATATTACTACCAATAACACTATTTATGGAACTGAATTGTTAAAGGATATTGACTCGCCAGTTCCTTTGGTAGCTGATATGTCTTCTGATATTTTTTCTCGTCCTGTGGATGTTTCAAAATATGGAATTATTTACGGTGGAGCTCAAAAAAATTTAGGACCAGCAGGTGTGGCATTTGTTATTATAAAAGAATCTATTTTAGGAAAAGTATCGCGTTATATTCCTACGATGCTTAATTATAAAACCCATATTGAAAACAATTCTTTGTTTAATACACCGCCCGTTCTTCCTATCTATTCTTCTCTGGAAACTTTACGCTGGTTGAAGGCACAAGGAGGAGTAAAAGAAATGGAAAAACGGAGTATTGCAAAATCAGAATTGCTTTACAATGAAATTGACCGAAATAAACTTTTTGTTGGCACAGCAGCTAAGGAAGATCGTTCTCGAATGAATGTATGTTTTGTTATGAAGCCTGAATATCAGGAGCTTGAAGCAGAATTCTTAAAATTTGCTACCGATCGCGGCATGGTAGGCATCAAAGGTCATCGCTCAGTAGGTGGTTTCAGAGCTTCTCTTTACAACGCTTTGCCTATTGAAAGTGTTCAGGCTTTAATTGATTGTATGCAGGAATTTGAAAAATTGCATTAATTTTTTTATTTACTTTGATTGATTCGTTATAAAAAGAAAATGGGAATGTTTTCTCTTTTATAAGAAAAAAACATTGAAAATAAAGTTTTTGCTTCTACATAATAAGTTAAACCTTTAAATTATTTTATATGAAAGTACTTATTGCTACCGATAAACCATTTGCAAAAATTGCAGTGGATGGCATACGAAAAGAAATTGAATCGGCTGGTTTTGAACTGGCATTGCTTGAAAAATATACGGAAAAGCAACAACTTCTGGATGCAGTGAAAGATGTTGATGCTCTGATTGTTAGAAGTGATATTGTTGATGCTGAAGTTATTGCTGCTGCAAAAAAATTGAAAATTGTCGTTCGTGCTGGAGCAGGTTATGACAATATTGATCTTGATGCTGCTACAAAAGCGGGTATCTGTGTAATGAATACTCCTGGACAAAATTCAAATGCAGTTGCCGAATTGGTTTTTGGTTTGTTAATTTATGCAGTAAGAAATTTTTTCAATGGCACTTCGGGGACCGAATTAAAAGGGAAAAAACTGGGCATCCATGCTTATGGCAACGTAGGGAAAAACGTAGCTCGTATAGCTAAAGGTTTCGAAATGGAACTATATGCTTTTGATCCTTATTGTCAGCCTGAGGACATTAAAAAAGACGGTGTTCAGCCTTTATCTTCTGTTGACTCACTTTATGAAAATTGTGAAATTATTTCTATTCATACGCCTGCCACTGCTGAAACAAAAAAATCTATCAATGCCAATTTACTTCAAAAATTACCGAAAGGAGCAGTGATTGTGAATACTGCTCGAAAAGAAGTAATAAATGAAGAAGACTTAATAGCATGCATGGAAAACCGATTGGATATAAAATATGTAACAGATATTATGCCCGATCATCATGCAGAAATGGTAGAAAAATTTCCAGGACGATATTTCTCAACTCCTAAAAAAATGGGGGCTCAAACAGCAGAAGCAAACATTAATGCTGGAATTGCAGCAGCCAAACAAATTGTAGATTTCTTTAAAAATGGAAACGAACAATTTAGAGTAAATTAAAGAAATAGCAATAATAATTCTTGAATGAACGAGAGTTTCTGGATTATTACTCTATCTCGGAATCTAAAAAATGAAATGAGTGCTAAACTTAAAGGTAAAGCACTCATTCTTTTTAGAACATGACCTTGATTTAGATTAGCTTTCGATTTGTTTTTTGTCATGCATAAAAAATTAGAATGATTTTCAATGCTTTAAAGACTTACATCTATAAGTGAACGATGTATTCCTAATGACAATTCTCGGATAATTATCCGTCTACTTTTCAATTTTTCTTTAAAAATCACTATCTTTGTAGTGTTTTTTTAGAAACGATTTTCTATTACATAAGTATTTAGTAATTTGATACTTGTGTAATAATTATAGGAGTTAAGTTTGATACTTACAGAATTTCAAGACATTTACGCACAACATCCACAAATTAAAGCACTTGAAAAGTGGATACCTTCTCTCGAACAGAATATAAAAATTTCTGGTTTGAGCGGTTCTTCTTTTGCTCTGATTTTAGCTTCCCTTTTTAAAAATGTTCCCCAACACCTTCTCATTATTCAGGACGACGTGGATGATGCTGGTTATCTTTATCACGACCTAAAACAATTACTTTCTGAAAATGAGATATTTTATTATCCTTCTTCCTATAAACAAGCCATTAAATTATCCCAATTAGATGCAGCAAATGAGATTTTAAGAACAGAAGTATTAAACAGACTCATTCATAATGCAATTCCTTGCGTGGTGGTAACTTATCCTGATGCCATCATGCAAAAAGTAATTGCTCCACAATATATTAAAAAACAAACACTTAGATTGAAAGTTGGCGAAAAAGCCAATTTGGAGGAAATTGCAGAAACGCTTTTCCAATACGGTTTCAATAAAGTAGATTTTGTTTATGAACCGGGGCAATTTTCTATTCGAGGCGGAATTGTAGATATTTTTTCTTTCTCTTCCGAACAGCCTTATCGTTGCGATTTTTTTGGTAACGAAATTGAATCCATTCGTATATTCGATATTGAAACCCAACTTTCAAAAGGAACAAAAAACGAGATAGAAATTATTCCAAATTTGCACCATGACAAAGTTTCGCCTCATGTTTCTTTTTTTGAATTTATTCCTAAAAATACCATTATTGTCATCAACAATCCTTTTTTTATTAAAGAGCGAATCAATCAATTGTATGATGAAATTCTTGTTAAAATAAATACCCAGAAAAGTATTGCTGATTTACATCAAACGCACATTACAGGGAATGAATTCATCAGCCTTGTTACGCCATTTCGAAAAATAGAAACGGGAACAGAAAAAAATTATTTTAAGATAACTTCCCAATTGAATTTTAATACTCTTCCACAACCTGTTTTTCACAAAAATTTCGATTTAATCAGCGATCATTTAAAGAAAAAGATTGGAGAAGGTTATCAAATTTATATCCTCAGTGATAGCACTAAACAAACTGATAGAATCGCCATGATTTTTGAAGATCGTGGCGACAATATTCCTTTTACACCAGTCAAAAATACATTACATGAAGGATTTATCGATGAAGATTTAAAAATCTTATGCTATACTGATCATCAGATTTTTGACCGTTTTCATAAATACCAGTTGAAAACCGACCAGGCTCGTCATGGGAAAGTCATTATGACGCTCAAGGAATTAAATCAATTAAAAATTGGCGATTACGTAGTGCATGTGGATCACGGAATAGGTACTTTTGGAGGGTTGGTTCGAATGGAGAACAATGGAAAAATGCAGGAAATGGTAAAACTCATTTATAAAGATAATGATATTCTTTTTGTGAGCATTCATTCACTCCATCGCATTTCCAAATACAAAGGAAAAGAAGGAGAGGCTCCACGTATCAATAAATTGGGTACCGGAGCATGGGAACGTCTTAAAGAAAAAACAAAATCTAAAGTTAAAGATATTGCTCGCGAATTGATTCAACTTTATGCACAACGAAAAGCCGAACAAGGTTTCCAATTTTCACTCGATAGTTATCTGCAACAGGAATTGGAAGCCTCGTTTATTTATGAAGACACGCCCGATCAAGCAAAAACTACTGCCGATGTAAAAAAAGACATGGAAATACCCATTCCAATGGATCGATTAATTTGTGGAGATGTGGGTTTTGGAAAGACAGAAATAGCTATACGGGCTGCTTTTAAAGCTGTGGCTGATAATAAACAGGTTGCGGTACTAGTGCCAACAACTGTGTTGGCTTTGCAACATTACAACACATTTAAAGAAAGATTAAAAGATTTTCCTTGCAATGTTGAATATTTAACCCGTGCCCGAAGTGCAAAAGAAACCAAAGATATTCTAAAACGATTAAGTGAAGGGAAAATTGATATTATCATTGGAACGCATAAATTAGTAGGTAAATCGGTAAAATTCAAAGATTTGGGATTGCTTATCATTGATGAAGAGCAAAAATTTGGAGTTGCGGTAAAAGAAAAATTAAAACAAATGAAAGTAAATGTTGATACATTGACGATGACTGCCACGCCAATTCCACGTACTTTACAGTTTTCATTAATGGGAGCCAGAGATTTATCCATTATCAACACTCCCCCACCCAATCGTTATCCTGTGCAAACAGAAATTCATCAGTTTGACGAAGAAGTGATTCGTGAAGCTATTCAACTTGAAATGAACCGAAATGGTCAGGTGTTTTTTGTTCATAACCGCATTCAAAATATTTATTCTGTCAAATCATTGATTCAGCGACTGGTTCCAGGATGCAGAGTAGCAGTTGCTCACGGTCAAATGCCATCCGACCAACTGGAAGAAATTATCGTAGATTTTATTAATTACGATTATGATGTCTTGGTAACCACCACAATTATTGAATCGGGTATTGATATTCCCAATGTAAACACTATTATCATTAATAATGCTCATAATTTTGGATTAAGCGACTTGCATCAGTTACGTGGCAGAGTTGGACGAAGCAACAGAAAAGCTTTTTGTTATTTGATTGCTCCTCCTTCTCATTTGTTGACACCTGAAGCACGACATCGACTGGAAGCTATTGAAACTTTTACCGATTTAGGCAGTGGATTCAACATTGCTATGCAGGACCTGGATATTCGAGGAGCAGGAAATATGCTGGGTGCTGAACAAAGCGGTTTTATTGCTGAACTTGGATACGACACTTATCAAAAAATTTTGAATGAAGCTGTTCAAGAATTGAAAAATGAGGAATTTGCAGAATTATACAAAGAAGAAAAAGAATACACTCCTACAACATTTGTTACTGATTGTCAAATAGATACTGATCTGGAACTTTTGTTTCCGGCTGAATATGTGGAAAATGTTTCAGAACGAATCAGTTTATACCGTGAATTGGATAACATTGAAACCGAAACAGAGTTAGTTAAATTTGAACAGGAGCTGGAAGATCGTTTTGGGAAAATTCCACCACAAGGAAAAAATCTCATTCAGCTAGTACGATTAAGGTGGCTTGCCATGTATTTTGGCGTGGAAAAGCTCATTTTGAAAAATCAGCAAATGATTGCCTACCTTGTTTCCAATGCTGAATCGTTCTATCAATCCGATATTTTCGGAACACTTTTACAATATGCAGCTTCTCACCCCCATCAATGCAGTTTCCAGGAAAAAAATGGGAAACGTTCCATTGCTTTCTTCCATATTAAAACGGTGGACGATGCTTTACAACTATTTAATGAACTGAAAGCAAAACTGGAACAAATAAAGCTTCAGACACAGGTAAATTAAAAGGCAGACATAAAAAAACCGCATTGTTCTTCATGAGAAAAACTCCTATAAATAGGATTTGAGACGTTAGCTTTCTCTGTAATCTGCCGTCCGTCATTGCTGACAGATACCCGAAGGCGCAGCCCGCCATTGAAAGCCAGACCTTTCTCGGAATGAATATTTCACTGATGAGTTTTCCAGTCTCAGAACAATGCGGCTAGCTTTCTCTTATGCAAATATAATAATTTATTCTCAATTTCTAAAAAAATTTTTGTTAAAAATGAGACTTTTTCATGGTTTTATCTAAATCGACTGATAATCAATTTTATATACTCCATTAAAATTCATTCTAAATTCATTCCCCTTCTCAGTTGAAATCAATTTGAAAATATTTTACTCATGATTTGTCAAATGTAATAAGTTTTTTAGTATCTTTATTCTTGTTTTTGATTAAACAATTGAAAATTAATGAAGTGGGATAAAATTAAGATAACAAAGCAAAACGGTGAAATAATAGAAGCGATAGCCCCTATTATCATTTCAGCCAGCCGTGCTACGGATATTCCTGCTTTTTATTCCGATTGGTTAATCCATAGAATAAAAGAAGGTTACCTTAAATGGAACAATCCTTTTAATGGCATTTCTTCTTATGTTGCTTTTTCAAAGGCACGACTTTTTGTTTTTTGGTCAAAAAACCCCAAACCGTTATTGAAATATTTAGATTTCTTTGACGAAAAAGGATTGAATTATTATTTTCAATTCACACTCAATGATTATGATAAGGAAAAATTAGAACCTCGCGTCCCAAATGTTCAAAACAGAATAGAAACTTTTTTGCAATTATCTGAACGAATTGGCAAAGAAAAAGTAATTTGGCGCTTTGATCCATTGATTTTAACTGATAAGATGGGAGTTGACGAATTATTGAAAAAAGTAGAAAATATTGGAAATCAATTAAAAAATCATACTCAAAAGCTGGTTTTCAGTTTTGTTGACATTAAAATCTACAAAAAAGTTCAAAACAATCTGCAAAACAGTTCTATTCATTATCAAGATTTTAACGCACGAGCTATGAATGAATTTGCATCGGGACTTCAAGCTTTGAATAAAAATTGGAATTTCGAATTAGCAACATGTGCCGAACAAATTTCTCTGGAAAAATATGGCATAAACCACAATAAATGTATAGATGATGATTTGATCATTAAACTTTTCCACCATGATAAAAAACTGATGGATTTTCTTGGCGTAAAAATAATCCCAGCAGATATATTTCATCCCACTCAGACCATTGTAAAAACCAAAGATAATAAAGACAGTGGTCAAAGAAAATTTTGCGGATGCATTGTGAGCAAAGACATTGGTGAGTATAATACTTGTCCACATTTGTGTAAATATTGCTATGCAAATTTTTCTAAACAATTAGCTTTAAAAAATTGGAAATTGCATAAACAATCTCCTTTTGACGAATTATTGTTTCATTCGATTAAATCTCCAGAACTTTTGCAGATTCTATCAAGCTAAAAGAAAAAATTATTTTTAGGGTAATAAAATTGTTTATGCAGGAGTAAAAGATGGAAAGAGAATGTCAGCGGGCTTTTAAAATTGCAACACAAAAACATAAAAACAATAGTTTTGAGAAATAAAAATATAAATATAATTTTACCAATCTTATCAACGAGTTATTTTAGTTTTTAACTCAACTGAATTTCGAAAAAATATTAATCTTTAAATTCAATCCCTATGTATTTACCTACTAATTTTCCGGCAGAAATGGCTCAATATCAATTACTATTGATAGTTTTGTTACTTTGGGATACGGTATGGAAAGCTATTGCCATGTGGAAAGCTGCAAGGAACAATCATCTTGCATGGTATATTTGCCTGTTGATTTTCAACACTGTTGGTATTTTGCCTATCCTCTATATTTTGCTAAAAAGAAAAAAGGAAACTCAAGTAGTATAAAACAAAATCTGAAATAAAAAGAGACTACCGTTGTTTCTCAGTAGTCTCTTGAATGGTGAGCGGCAAACGGGATTCGAACCCGCGACCTTTAGCTTGGGAAGCTAAAGCTCTGCCAACTGAGCTACTGCCGCAAAAGAAAAACAATCTTTTTGCAAATGTAAAACGATATTTAAAAATAGACAAATCAAAAAAGAAAATTTATACGTTTTTCTTAAAGAAAATCATTTTACAATTCCTGCAAAGCCCATAAAAGCCATTGCCAGCAAACCAGCTGTTAATAAAGCGATTGGTGTCCCTTCCATTCCTTTGGGTAATTTTACCATGCTGAGTTGCTCACGAATGCCAGCAAATAAAATAAGAGCCAGGCCAAAACCAATGGCTGTCGAAATAGCAAACACCACACTTTCCATTAAATTAAATTCTTTTTGAATTACCAAAATGGCAACTCCTAAAATGGTACAATTCGTAGTTATCAAGGGAAGGAATACTCCTAAAGCTTGATACAAAGATGGTGAAATTTTTTTTAGAATTATTTCAACCAATTGCACCAGGGCAGCAATCACAAGAATGTAAACAATAGTTTGTAAAAATTCAAGGTTGAAAGGTGCTAAAATCCCTTTTTGAATAAGATAGGTAATAATGGTAGAAATTGTCATAACAAAAACCACCGCTCCACTCATTCCTAAGGCAGTATCGATTTTTTTAGATACACCTAAAAAGGGACAAATTCCTAAAAACTGTGTCAGTACAATATTATTTACAAAAACAGCACTGATAAATATCAAAAAATAAGTCATTTTATTTGTAATTTATCCGTTATTAATTTTTTTTGATTGATAAATAATGAAATTGCATTATCTGAAATAATTTTCTGTCTAAATTTTAATATGTTTAATTAGTTTATTGACAATGGCAATCAGGTAAGCCAGTGCAATAAAGGCACCGGGAGCTAAAATAAAAATCAAAGTACCGTAATGGTCTGAAAAGATATTGACATTGAAAATTTTCCCTGTCCCTAACAATTCACGAATGCTTCCCAGAATGCCCAATGCAATTGTAAAGCCTAATCCAATGCCAAGTCCATCCAACGTAGAATCTAAAACAGAATTTTTTGAAGCAAAAGCCTCTGCTCTTCCTAACACAATACAATTAACCACAATTAATGGAATAAAAATTCCCAAACTTTCGTATAAAGCAGGAACGTAAGCCTGCATGAACATTTCCACTACACTAACAAAAGTAGCAATCACCACCACATAAGCCGGAATGCGAACTTTTTCGGGAATCACGTTTTTCAACATGGAAATTACCATATTAGAACCAATTAATACAAATGAAGTAGCAAGTCCCATGCTGATTCCATTTAAAGCTGAAGTAGAGGTAGCTAACGTTGGGCACATTCCTAATATCAGCACAAACGTGGGATTTTCTGTGATTAAACCATTCAGGATGATTTTAAATTTAGACTGACTCATTTTTTTCCTTTTTTATTAATTGTTCATTGAATTATTTTGGTAGAATCCTGATGTTCTATTTTTGAAGCTCCACTTTCAGAATCAATTTTATCTTCGCTTTTGTTTTCAAAATTTCTTGAATAAGCAACATACGCATTATGAATAGCATCCAAAAACGCACGGGAACTAATAGTTGCAGCTGTAATGGCATCAACTTCACCACCATCTTTTTTAACGGTAAGATTATTTTTTTTTGGATTTTTTCCTCTAATGTCTTGATTGCCAATTGGAGTTTTAAACCAGTCTACCATTTTTGTTCCCAAACCAGGGGTTTCTTTTTGTTCTAACACTGAATAATTTATGATATTTCCTTCTTTATCAAAACCTACCATAACTTTTATTTCTCCTCCAAATCCTTTTTTTGAAAAAGATTCAACAGCTGCCCCAATAAAAACATTATCCTTATCATAGGCTTTATAAATAGTTAATGTGTCGCCGCTATTTAAACTAATTTTTTCAGGAGTTGCTAAATGGTCAAAACCTGGAATTACTTCTTTAATAGCATTTTGTTGCTTTACTGTTTTTGATTTTTCAATTGGATCTTTTGTTACTGAATAAACGGAACTTAAGGTGAGAGCCGAAATTACTGTAATTGACAGCAACACGCCAACCATATTCTTGAGATTTGATTCTAATTTTTTCATTATTTAACTACCTCCGCAAAACGTTTTGGTTTAACATAAGCATTGATAAGTGGTGTAAAACCATTCATAATCAAAATAGCAAATGACATTCCTTCAGGATAGGAACCCCAAACCCGAATAATAACAGTTATCAGCCCTATTCCAATGCCATAAATTATCATTCCTAATTTTGACATGGGAGAAGTAACATAATCCGTTGCCATATAAATAGCTCCTAACAATAAACCTCCTGTCAAAAGATGAGTAAGTGGTAAAGCACACATTTCAGGATGAATGAAATGAAGAATTCCTGTAAAAATAGCCACAGTAGCCAATATGCTGATTGGAATATGCCAGCTAATAATTTTTTTCACCAGCAAATAAATAAAACCTATCAACAAAGCCAGTGCTGAAACTTCGCCTAACGAACCACCCATATTCCCGAGAAACATATCCAGTGTTGAAGGAAGCGTTCCAGCATGTTCTTTTAACAGTGTAAGTGCTGTAGCTGAAGTTTCTGCATCTAAATAAGCCATATTAAATGGAATAGGTTTAGGCCAGGTAGTCATTTGTACTGGAAAAGAAATTAACAAAAATACGCGTCCTATCAATGCTGGATTAAAAGGATTGTTCCCCAAACCCCCAAAGCTCATTTTCCCTATTCCGATGGCAGCTAATGAACCGATTATAATTATCCAGATGGGAAGATTGGAAGGTAAATTAAAAGAAAGCAACAATCCAGTCACTACTGCTGAAAAATTATTAATAGTCAATTCACTTTTTAACAAAAATCGTTGAATAAGATATTCAAAAGCCACACATGAAATCACTGCGGTAACACTCACAATAAAAGCACCCAAACCAAAATAATACAAAGCAGCCAAATAAGCTGGAATTAATGCAATTAATACACCTTTCATTTCTTTAGTAACGGAATTCCCGCTATGAATATGAGGCGCTGGCGAAACAACTAAATTGTTCATATTTGAATCCTATATTTTTTAATTATTGCTATTTATCTTTATATTGTTAATTGCAACTTTACCATTTTTGATATAATCCAGTAAAGGACGATGGGAAGGACAAATAAAACTGCATGAACCACATTCAATACAATCAAGAGCTTGATTTTTCTGCATTTCTTCCCATAACATTTTTTCTCCCAGACTCATCAATAAATAAGGTTCTAATCCCATTGGGCAAGCAAACACACATTTTGAACATCGAATACAATTCTCTACTTTTTTTCTATAAGCTTCTGTCGAAGGAATAAAAAGTAATCCTGATGTACCTTTAGCAACAGCTACTTCCAGCGAAAATAAGGCACGTCCCATCATCGGTCCGCCTGCTACAATTTTTCCTGTATCTTCTGGAATACCGCCAACCTGCTCAACTACATGACTTAATGGAGTTCCAATTCGTACCCAAAAATTTCCTGGTTGCGACATCGATTTTCCCGTAACTGTAATTATTCTCTCTATCAATGGTTTGTTTTTCTGAACAGCTTCATATACGGCAAAAGTTGTAGCTACATTTTGAACCACTGCACCAACATCCACAGGAAGACCTCCTCTGGGAACTCGACGTCCTGTCAAGGCTTCAATTAACTGTTTCTCACAACCTTGAGGATATTTTGTTTGTAGCGGAACTACTTCAATTCCTTCTTCCGTTTTTGCCCATTTTTTTATATTAATGATTGCATCATTTTTATTACATTCAATTCCAATGAGGGCTTTTTTAACATTAAGAGCTTTCATTAAAATGGTGACACCCACAATGATTTCTTCACCTTTTTCAAGCATTAACTGATGATCGCAAGTAAGAAAAGGTTCACATTCTGCACCATTAATAATAAGCACTTCCGCTTTTTTCCCAGCAGGTATTGTAAGTTTTACATGGGTAGGAAAAGTGGCACCACCCAATCCAACAATTCCAGATTCCGCAATTTTTTTTATGATTTCAGAAGAAGTCAATTCACATGTATGATTTACTTCAGGGGTTAAATCAATCGTTTCAAGCCAATCATCGCCAATTACATCAATAAATACGGATGGATATTTGTAGCCATACGCATCTAAAGCATTATCAATTTTCGCAACTTTACCTGAAACTGGCGAATGGACATTTGCTGACACAAAGCCATCAGCTAAACCAATTAATTGTCCTACTTTTACAAAATCGCCTCGTTTTACTTGTGGAATACTGGGCTTGCCTGCATAATGTCGTAAAGGCACTACCACTTGTTGAGGTAATGTAATAACTTTAGTTCTTTCCCCTGCTGATAATTTATACTCTTCTATATAAATTCCTCCTATTTTGAAAGTTTTCATTGATGGTTAAGTAAATTTTATTTTTCTTGTAAAAATTGAAAAATTTTATTATTGTTCTGTAATAGAAATATTTGAAGATGTTTCTGTTTTTGTTTTGCGTGGAGGAAAATTTATTTCCACTATTGAATTAGTAGGGCAAACATCCACGCATTTTCTACACAATTTACATTTTTCGTCATCAATGTATGCTAAATTATTCGCAATTGTTATTGCATCATAATTACAAACTTGCTGACATTTTGAACAACCAATGCAAGCAACCGTACAAACTTTTTTATTAACAGCTCCTTTATCTTGATTGACACAATTTACGTAAATTCTTCTTGACTTTGGACCTTTCTGACGAAGCTCAATAATATTTCGCGGACAAGCTTTTACGCAAAGTCCACATGAAGTACATTTTTCTTCATCAACTTCAGGCAAAAGGGTCTGTGGATTGATATGAATGGCATCAAAAGTACATGCTGTTACACAATCACCAAAACCTAAACATCCCCAACTGCAAAGTGTTTCTCCTTGATAAAGTTGATGAACAATGGCACAGGTTTTTACTCCGTCATAAATATTGACGCGAGGACGATATTCACAACTCCCACCACATCGCACTACAGCAATTGTTGGAGTAATGGTTGTTGCTGCTTTTCCTAAAATAGAAGCTACTTTTTCCATTACGGGAGCTCCACCAACTGGACAAACCAGATTGTCTAACGACTCAGCTTTAACACAAGCAGTTGCAAAAGCTCTACACCCTGGATAACCACAGCCTCCGCAATTAGCGGCAGGTAAAACTGCTTCTACTTCGTCAATTCGCGGATCTTCGAAAATCTGAAATTTTTGTGCCACAAAATATAAAATCAGAGCTGATAATGCTCCGATTCCTCCTAAAGAAAGTACTGAAATTAATATTACGTTCATTTTGATTTATCTCTTGAGTTTAAAGTTGTTCAAAAAATTTTTTTTTTACTTCCTTAAATTGTATCTTCTTTTTTAATTTTAAATTGAAACTTTTTATTTAATCGTTTATTCGATAAAAAAAGAATAAGATAATAAGGAACAAGCACCAGAAGGGCCAAAATTCCTGCCATTAATTCATTTTCAATGAAATGTTGAAATATAAGCAAAGCTAAAAAAATTAATACGAAAGGTATGATAAAAGCCAATAATACTGCTTGAAGTCCTATTGAACTTTCTCCATAAATAATAACTCTGTCACCCACTTTTAAAGTAGGATCAGAACTGATTACTTCAATAATTTTTTCTTTTTTATCAGCAACAGAGCATAAACTTTTAGCATGACATTCGCTGCATGCCGATTGCTGCATAATCAGCACTTTTATTTGATCGCCATCAATTTGTTCAACAATACCTGAATGTTCTATTGTTTGACTCATTTTGTAATGTAGACATTGCAATTTTTGAGCACAAAGGTACTGATTATTTATTAATGACTAAAAAAATATTATAGAAAAATATTGACAAAAAAGTGAGTAGAAAATTGCTAATTGGTTGTAATTATAAAAAATATTTAATATTTACTTATGTTTCGGACTGCTATTTAATGATTTGAAAAATAGAAAATAATGAAGTGCGGTTTAATTATTTTCCATCTAATCATTAATATATTTTTTCTTCAAACCTCTTCCTGTAGCAAAAGAGTAAATGTCCTTGAAATCCTTCAAAATATTTACATTCTCTAATTCGTTTTCATTGAAATCCGCCTTAATTTCAGAATTTTTTTCTAATTTTGTTTGGTAGCATATTTTTCTGTTTTTTGTAATCATACAGCTAATATGCTCGTTTTTAATGAGATATTAGATAAAATATGCTACTTCTTTTACTTTATTTTCAGCACTTTTTAATTGCAAAACTTTAGTTATTAATATCCCAAAATTTTTAGCATCGACTTATAACTTTGCTCTTTTGCAAAAAGTTTGGTGAAATATTCACCATCTTCATCTTTGTCAATAATCACCATTTTAGGTGCAGGAATGAGGCAATGTTGAATTCCGCCATAACCACTTAAAGCTTCTTGATAAGCACCTGTATGGAAAAATCCAATGTATTGTTGCTGGTCTTCTTGAATTTTAGGTAAAAAAATAGCATTGGAATGAATTTCAGCATTATAGAAATCTTCACTGTCGCAGGTCAATCCACCCAAATTCACTCGTTCATATTCTGAATCCCAATTGTTGATAGCCAGAAATATAAATCGTTGATTAATAGCCCAAGTGTCTGGTAAGGTTGTCATAAACGAACTGTCAATCATATCCCATAATTCACGATCGTTTTGTTTTTTTTGATTCACAATAGAATATAGCATTGCACCACTTTCGCCAACCGTATAAGAACCAAATTCAGTGAAAATATTTGGCTCTGGCACACCATTTTGCGTACAAATATTTTTTATTTGAGCTATAATTTCTTCCGCCATATATTCATAATCATACATCATGTCCAGATGGGTTTGAATAGGAAATCCTCCACCAATATTAAGACCATCAAGCTCAGGACATTTTTTCTTTAATTCACAGTAGAGATTTACTGCTTTGTTTAATTCGTTCCAGTAATAGGCTGTATCTTTAACACCTGTGTTGATAAAAAAATGCAAAAGTTTCAGCTCTACTTGCGGATTGTTGGCAATGTGTTTCAGGTAATAGGGTATGATGTCGTTATAACGAATTCCTAAACGCGAAGTATAAAAATCAAATTTCGGCTCCTCTTCAGCAGCAATGCGAATACCAATTTTAAATTTCAAATCAAAATTTTTCAGCAATAAATCTAATTCAAATTTATTATCCAGAACAGGGACTATATTAGCAAATCCCATTCGCCTTAAATTTTGAATGTTTTCTATATATTGAGGTCTTTTAAAGCCATTGCAAAGAATATACTTATCTTGCGAGAGTAATCCTCTTTCAAACAATGATTCCATAATATTGATATCAAAAGCTGAAGAAGTTTCCAGATGAACATCATGCTTCAGCACTTCTTCCATAATAAAAGAAAAATGAGAACTTTTGGTACAATAGCAATAATAATAATTACTTTTATAGTCTACTTTAGCCATAGCAACATTAAACATCCTACGAGCTTTCTGAATGTTTTCTCCAATTTTTGGAAGATAAGCAATTCTTAATGGAGTGCCATATTGCTCTATTACATCCATCAAAGGGATGCCACACCAATATAATTCATTGTCGATAACATTAAATTCTTCGTTAGGGAACTCAAAAGTTTGTTCAATGAGATCAACATACTTATTTTTCATTCTTCTTTCCTTTTCTATTTAATGTAAGTAAATTAGATTGATTGAAATTTTCTCATCTAACTAAAATAGATTTCGATCTTTCATAAAAACGTGCAAAAATAATATATTAATTCTAATTGACAATAATAAATAGAAAATATTTTATTTTTATTAAATTATTACAAATCAGTGGATTGTATTAAAAATTTTTTAAACTATAAAAAGTGGCTGAAAATAAAACAGGTTTTTACCCATTTCTTTATGAATAAATGGACAAAATTAAGCAAGATGGATTGTCAAATAAATGTATATCCAACTAACTTACTTTTTCATAAAGGATCCACATCAATTTGAATACGTAACGATTTGTAAGGAGGAAGTGAAGAAATATTGTTAATAACTTCCATCACCAATTTCTTGGTTTTTTCAATGGAAGCACCGATTTCCATTTTAAGTAGAATGTTTTTGATATACTGATTTTGAATACGAGGGATAAGAGGAGTATTGGGTCCTAAAACACGTTTACCAAATACAAATTGCAATTCATTTACCATTTGTTGTGAGGCTTGTTCTAATAGTTCCAATTTCCGATGACGAAGTGAAATTTCTATCAATCGATAATAGGGAGGATATTTGAATTGTTTCCGTTCTTTACATTGCATATGGTACATTGACAAATAATCGTTGTTGATCACTTGCTGAATAATTGGATGTTGAGGTTCAAAAGTCTGCAATATGACGGTGCCTTGTTTGTTTTTTCTTCCTGCTCTGCCACTCACCTGTGCTAGTAGCTGGAAAGCTCTTTCATAAGCTCTGAAATCTGGAAAGTGAAAAAGATTATCCGCATTCAGAATTCCTACTAAACTTACTCTGTCGAAATCCAAACCCTTTGTAACCATTTGAGTACCAATAAGTATGTCAATTTTATACTGTTCAAAGTCAGCAATAATTTTTTCATAGGATTTTCTACTTTTGGTCGTATCCAAGTCCATCCGGGCAATTCGTGCTTCAGGGAAAAATTTTCTAATTTCATCTTCAATTTTTTCTGTACCAAAACCTTTGTTGGAAAGTCCATGTGGCGTTCCGCAAGCTGGACAAACTGTCGAAATAGGTTCGCTGTAACCACAATAATGACAAATTAGCGTGTTTGAAGTTTTATGAAAGGTAAGGCTTACGTCACAGTTTTTACATTTTGGTACATAAGCACACATTTTACATTCAAGATAACGTGCATAACCACGTCGATTTTGAAATAATATGATTTGTTCCCTATTTTCAAGGGCATTTTTCATTTTTTCCAGCAACAAGGGTGTAAAGTGTCCTTCTATTTGTCTCTTGCGGTAAGCTTCCTTCAAATCGGCAACTAAAATTTCAGGCATGGAAAGTTCAAGATAACGTTGATTCAGCTCTACCAGTCCATATTTTCCAATTTGAGCATTATAATAACTTTCGATGGCAGGAGTAGCTGTTCCTAAAAGAGTTTTTGCCTCGTGCAGTGAAGTTAGAACAATAGCTGCATTACGTGCATGATAGCGAGGAGCTGGATCAAATTGTTTGTAGCTGGTTTCCTGCTCTTCGTCCACAATAATTAATCCTAATTGTCGGAAAGGAAGAAAAATAGAAGAACGAGCCCCAATAATAACTTCATATCCTTTATTATTCAAAACATTATTCCAAATTTCAACACGTTCAGCATCAGAAAATCTGGAATGATAAACTCCCAGTTTATTTCCAAACACACGCTTCAATCGAGAAGTAAGTTGAGTAGTCAAAGCTATTTCAGGAACAAGATAAAGCACTTGTTTGCCTTCGTTGAGTGTTTTTTGGATTAAATGAAGATAAAGTTCCGTTTTGCCGCTGGAAGTTACTCCATGAAGTAAAACTACATTTTTTCGAAGAAATTGCTCTTCAATTTCCAACAAAGCTTTTTGCTGAAAACTATTCAATGGATACAAATCATTCACTGGCAATGCACTGTGATTCAATCGGTCAATTTCTTTGATGTAGGTTTCTAATATCTTTCGTTTGACCAATGCATCCAAAGTAGTAGCAGAGACACCTGATTTTTCCAGTAATATTTTTTTTGAAACCTCGACTGGCTGCGGTGACAAACATTTTGAAAGTTCGACATAAGTCATTAATAAATCCAATTGCTTCTTTGCACGGGCAAGCGAATCAAAAATATGATGCAACTGTTCTTCATTTTGAACTGATGGATTCAATCGGACAAAAATTTCAGTTTTGGGACGAATTTTTTCGGACAATGCTTCTTTTATTTCAATAGCATTTTTTTCTAATAATGAATTGAGTAAAGGAAGAATATTATTGATACCTGTTTTTTTTATGAGTTGAGAAATAGTAATTTCTTTTTTATCAGAAAGTGCTTCTAAAATTTTCATTTCACGTTTTGAAAAAGAATCATCTATTTCAAAAGAAGAATTGATACAAATACGTGTTTCGCTTTCCAGTTTCAGTCCTGAAGGTATTGCTGATTGATAAACTTCACCTAATGAAGACAAATAATAATTGGCAATCCATTCCCAAAATTTAATTTGCAGCGGTCGAATTACTGGTTTTTCATCCAGAAAACAAATTATTTCCTTGATCTCATAAGGTAAATTGGGCTTTATATTATGTACCAAATAAATAATAGCCGAATACATTTTTTTCTTGCCGAACGGCACTACTACTCGCATACCCGGTTGAACCAATTCATCCCATTCATCAGGAACCGCATAGGTAAAAGTATTGGTTAGCGGCAAAGGTAATATAACATCAATATATTTCAATCTCAGAATTTTTTTACTAAAAATAAAGGGAAGAATTTTTAAAATATCTTTCTTAAACGTTGATAATACAAAAATAATTTATCTATTTGAAAAATGCGTCAATTTCGGGAGAAAGTTATGTTTTTCAAAAAAAATTATTGAAGAATTTTTGAGTTTACGAGTTTCGAGATATGTGGTGAAAGATGCGAGTTTAAAGTTCTGAGTTTTGTAAAGTTTTAAATATTTAGTTGATAGTCAGACGTTTAGAGCAGAGACGTTCATGAAACGTTTGGATGCAGAAGTAATAGAAAAATTCCTATGTTTTCAGTGTAATAAAATACTACCTATTTATTTTCAAAAATTTCTGAAAGAAGTCATAAAATTATGTGTAAAAAATTTTACAAAAAACTTTGATTTTGTTACAACATAAAAAAAGAAAACATTTTTAGGCTCTCTCAATTATAAATAGGAATCTGCTCTTAAATTTGATTTAAGAAATAGCTACATAAAAAATATTTCATTCAAAATTCTATTTTCTTTCTTCTTTCCCATGTTCTGTCGGAACAATTTTGAAAAGTTTGTCGTTTCGACGCACCAATTCGTTGGTTTTCATGGAGAAATAAGTACCTTTTTCTACTTTTTCTACTGGAACATCTTCTACTCTGATTTCTGTAACCATATCTTCATAAGCTCCAGTTGTTTCGCCTGTAATTAGTATTTCGTCGCCAACCGATAAACTTTGAGCTTCCAGTAAAAATTCTGCAACACCAATTTTACTGAAATAGTTTGTCACTTTGCCAATGTATATTTTTTTGTGAGTTGCTGCCGAGCCATAATTTTTATTCCATTCACCCAATCTTTGTCCCAAATAATAGCCATTCCAGAAACCGCGATTGAATACTCTGCTTAACCTTCTGTCCCAATCTTTTATTTTTTCTTCGTTGTACGTGCCATCCAGACAAGATGCAATGGCTTCCTTATAACACGACACCACTGTTTTTACGTATTCAGCACTTCTTGCTCTTCCTTCTATTTTAAATACTCTGACACCTGCTTCAAGCATTTGATCTATAAAACTGATAGTTTTTAAATCTTTTGGTGACATAATATACTCGTTGTCAATTTCCAATTCTATTTCGGAATCTTTATCTTTTACCAAATAGCCTCGCCGACAAATTTGATTGCATTCTCCACGATTAGCAGAAAGATTTTTTTCGTGCAAACTCAGATAACATTTCCCCGATACTGCCATACAAAGTGCTCCGTGACAAAACATTTCAATACGAATTAGTTTCCCATTCCGTCCACAAATTTTTTCTTTTTGAATCGTTTGATAAATTTCTGACACTTGATTCAAATTCAGTTCGCGTGCGAACACCACGACATCGGCAAATTGTGCATAAAACTTTAATGCTTCTATGTTGGAAATATTTAATTGGGTGGACAAATGTACTTCCATTCCAATACTATTTGCATACATCATTGCGGCTACATCGGAAGCAATAATGGCATCTACATTTTCTTTTTTGGCAAGATCAATGATTTTTCTCATTAATTCCAAATCGCTGTCATATAAAATGGTATTAACAGTTAAATAACTTTTTACTTCATTTTCTTTGCAGATATTTACTAAATGAGGTAAATCTTCGGTAGTAAAGTTGTTACTCGATTTGCTTCTCATGTTTAATTTTTCAATTCCGAAGTAAACCGAATCAGCTCCTGCCTTGACGGCTGCCATTAAACTTTCCCACGAACCGGCTGGAGCAGTAATCTCTATGTCTTGTCGTGTGTATAAATTTTGTAATAAAGAATTTACCATTTTGATTTGTAAACTTTTACATGATTGTTGCTTCCGATTACAAAGTTACGTGATAATTTTCAATTTCGCATTGATAAATAAAGATCAATTTATTGCTAATACAAAGAGTTTGGAGTTTAGAAATTCGAGGTACGAGATACGAGGTACAAGGTGCTGGATTTAGCTGACAATCAAAAATTTGGAATTTGGAGTAGAAACATTTCACGAAGCGTATTCTATAGTTAAAGCCAAATTATTTTTATTACATAGAGATTTTTTTAAATAATGAACATAAGTTCAAAATTTTTTTGTAATTTTGCCTTGTTTTTAAAAATCGAAAAAGATTATGGCTCGTCCTCAACATCAACGTAAAATGGCTTCACCACCGCTTATGATGGGTTATCAGCCTTTTGGAATTTTTCCTAAAAAATCAGAGAAAATAGTTTTACATTTTGACGAATATGAAGCTATTCGTTTGCTGGATTATGAAGGATTTCAACAAATAGAAGCTGCAAAACGTATGCAGATTTCAAGACCAACTTTAACACGGATTTACGAAAATGCACGCAAAACTATAGCAAAAGCAATGGTAGAAGGAAAAACAATTGTAATTGAAGGAGGTAATGTGGAATTTGATCAGCAATGGTTTCGCTGCAAACATTGTTTTAAATTAGTGAATAATAAGGAAACGCACGTTCATATCAATGAAGAGGAAAAAGAAAATTTATTGCCTTTACTAACTAATAAGTAATTAACTGATTTACAATTAAAAAACATAATACATTAATAAAAATGCAAGAAAGTGGAATTAATGAACAATGCAAATTTTGCTTTGTACAAAATTTTGAAAGATTGATTGAGAAGTTTCTCATAAATGAAAATGATAAAAAAAAATTTAGACAACAATATCAGAAAATTTTACGTGAAAGCGATGGCAAACTGATGCCTGAAATTTATCGTGAATTAAACAAGGATTTTTTGAAATTGAGTGGGCTTTCTGATCCCTTTGCCGAAGAAAAACGTAAAAGTAATGAAATTGCCCTTGAATTATATAATGATTTAAAACAGATTGTTGAAAAGTCTGAAAATCCTTTTCAGTTGGCGTTGCGACTCGCTATTGCTGGAAACATTATGGATTATGGTCCCACTGCACATTTTGATGTACATAGCACTATTGAAAAGGCTTTTACTATTCAATTTGCCATTGATCATTCAGCAGAATTACACAATCGAATTAAAACAGCTAAAAAAATTCTGTATCTTGGTGACAATGCAGGCGAAATTGTTTTTGACAAATTATTTATTGAAACAATGAAACATCCCAATGTAACTTTTGCTGTTCGTGGTGCTCCAGCACTGAATGATGTTACACTCGAAGATGCTTACCAGGTTGGAATAGACAAAGTTGCCAGAGTAATTTCCAATGGGAATGATGTAGCTTCTACAATTGTAAAAGAATGCAGTTCTGAATTTCAGGAAATTTTCCAACATGCGGATTTAATTATTTCAAAAGGTCAGGGAAATCTGGAAGGGTTAATATATCAAAATGATCCAAGAATTTTCTTTTTATTAGTAGCAAAATGTGATGTGATTGCACAATTGCTTGGTGTAGAAAAGGGAAGTTTTGTCGTTTACAATACTCAATTACCAAAAAATAAAAATTTATGACGCAAAGTCTTATTTTTACTATATTGGCTTTATTTTTAGGGAGTGTTGGTAGCGTATTACTGGCAGGATTAATTTTGTTATTAAAGGAAAAGAGGCTACAGCAGATTACGCGTTTTTTAACTTATTTAGCAGGAGGCACATTGTTAGGTTCTGCTTTGGTGGGAATGATTCCAGAAGCACTCGCTGTATTGAAACCTGAAATTGTACTGAATGTTTTATTAGGAGGACTTGTTTTTTTCTTTGTGTTGGAAAAAATCATTTTATGGAGAATTTGTGCCGACGCTTCCTGCGAAAGAAATTTATTGGCTGCAGCTCCAATGGTTTTATTTGGCGATGCTTTCCACAATGCCATTGATGGAGTGATTATTGCTTCTGCATTTTTAACTTCCAATAGCTTTGGTTGGGTAGTTACTTTGTCGGTTGTTTTTCATGAAGTTCCTCAAGAGTTGGGCGATTTTGGCGTTTTATTGCGAAGTGGGATGAGTCGTTCTAAAGCTTTGTTTTATAATGCACTTTCAGGTTCTACTGCTTTGGTATTAGGAATTATAGCTTATTTTTCGTTAAGTTTTGCTAAATCACTGATTCCTTATGCACTGGCTTTTTCAGCAGCCAGTTTTTTATATATTGCATTAGCTGATTTGATTCCTGAAATGCATCGGAAAACTTCTTTCAAAGAAGGTCTCATCCAGATTATCTTTATTTTGGCAGGTATTTTTCTCATTTATCTTTTTGGACGAGATTAAAAAATTCAGTGATTATCAGAAAAATACCTGAGTTATAAAATATGTTTTTCAGCAAAATAAGAAGAACGAACAAAAGGAGCACTTTCTACATATTTAAAACCTTTTTGTAATCCGATTTCTTTGTATTTTTCAAACTGTTGTGGTGAAATATAAGCTGATACAGGAATATTTTTTTTAGAAGGTTGTAAATATTGTCCAATTGTCAAAATAGAGCAACCCGCTTTCAGTACATCTTCCATCAAATCCAGTACTTCTTCTTCCGTTTCGCCCAAGCCAACCATTATTCCGGATTTGGTAATAATTCCTTGCGAAGCCACATAATTTAAAACTGCTAAACTGGTTTCATATCGAGCTTTTGAACGAATCAATGGCGTTAATCGACGGACTGTTTCCATATTGTGAGAGATGATGTTTGGCTTTTCCTGAATAATTATATCTAGCAAATCGTGTTGTCCGTCAAAGTCGGGAATAAGTACTTCTATTGTTGTATTGGGATTTTTTACTTGAATGGCACGAATGGTTTTTGCCCAAAAGGAAGCACCTTTATCATGCAAATCGTCTCTATCTACGGAAGTAATCACGACATGTTTCAGTTTTAAGGAGTAAACGGCTTCGGCAATTGCTTGACTTTCTGCTGGATCTGGTGGAAGAGGACGACCTGTTGCGGTATTGCAAAATTTACAGGAACGTGTACAAATTTCGCCCAATATCATAAAAGTAGCGGTTCCCCTATTCCAGCATTCACTCAAATTTGGACATTTTCCGCTTTCACAAATGGTGTGAAGTTGATGTTGCTGGATAGTTTGATGGACATTTGAAAAATTGGAAGTACTTGTCAATCGCGTTCTAATCCAATCGGGCTTTTGTAAATTGTTCATAAAATATTTATTTATTTTTTTGCGAATTTTCAAAATAGAGCCATAAATTGTCATTTTGAGGAACAGGTGCCGTAATTTGAATGAGTTGCTTGGTGACAGGATGAACAAATTCAATTTTTCTGGCATGAAGACTTATACCACCATTTTTGTCGGAACGCGGATAACCATATTTTAAATCTCCTTTGATAGGTGAACCAATTTTTGCCAATTGACAGCGAATTTGATGATGCTTGCCAGTTTTGGGATGAATTTCCAGTAAATAATAATAATCAGAAGTGGCAAGGATTTTATATGAGAGAATCGCCTTTTTGCTGTCGTTGACAGGTTCATCATAGGCAAAGGTTCTGTTTAATTTTTCATTTCTTACTAAGAAATGTTCTAATTGTTCTTCCCTATAAGGTGGTTTTTGCCTGACAATTGCCCAATAAGTTTTTTTAACTTCCTGATTCTGAAACATAACATTGAAGCGAGATAAAGCTTTGCTTGTTTTTGCAAACAAAACGACGCCACTCACTGGCCTATCCAACCGATGAGGAACACCTAGAAAAACCGCTCCCGGCTTATTGTATTTTTCCTTCAAATATTTTTTTACTTTTTCTGAAAGTGGCTCATCACCTGTTTTGTCGCCCTGCACAATGTCGGAATTGGTTTTGTTTATGGCAATGAGATGATTATCTTCGTATAAAATTTCCATTAGATTTAAATGTTATGTAAATACCACTTAAATGCTGTTCAAATTTCGTTGACGAACTACTTCATAAATCAAAATACCAGCCGCAACTGAAACATTTAAAGATTCGATTTTCCCCAGCATAGGAATTCGCACCTTTTCCTCACATAAAGATAAAAGTTCTGGATGGATACCTTTATCTTCTGCTCCCATCACCAATGTTATCGGTTCTTTGTAAGAAACTTCGGTATAATTTTTATCAGCTTTTTCTGTTACAGCGACAAGTTTAAGTCCCGAATCCAACAAAAACTTCAACGTATTTTCCAAATTATTTTCTCTACAAATAGGTATGGAAAACAATGCTCCCGCAGAAGTTTTGATGGCATCTGCATTGATGGAAGCGCTGCCTCTGGCAGGAATGATAATAGCGTCAACTTTCCCACCTTCACAAGTTCGAGCAATGGCACCAAAGTTACGAACGTCAGTAATTTCGTCTAACACAACTACAAAAGGCATTCTTCCTTCTTCATAAATTTGAGGAATGATATTTTCAATGGATTGATAGGAAATGGGTGAAATATAAGCAATTACGCCCTGATGATTTTTATTGGTAATGGTATTTAATTTTTCTTCTAGCACAAATTGGACAGGAATTTGTAAATCTTTTATTGCCTGAAAAAGTTGCCTTCTTGTTTCGTTACTGATATTTTTCCTCAACAGGATTTTGTCAATTTCCTTCCCACTTTGAATGGCTTCAATAACGGCTCTTACTCCAAAAATCATTTCTTTTTCAGGACGGCGTTTGGTTTTATATTGGTTTATCATAAAATTTTTATCAACTTAAATATTTGTTTTCAAATAATTTAATTAAGAAAGTTTATTTTTGAGTTCTTCTATTCTTATTTCCCGTTCAAAGGAAAAAGTTTTGTCCTTTTCATTCAGTAAATGATACAATTCCAGCGACTTTAAATAAAAAATCTTTGCTGTCTTTGTTTGATGATCAGCTTCGAATGAGGTTGCTGTTTCGTGAGTTATTTGTGACAATAAATTTAAAATAGAAATATTATAATTTCTCTGGCGGATGGTTTCAATGAATTTTTCAATGGGCATAACAGTCAATTCCTTCAAATCATAATGTAATAATTCGCGATAGGTTTCATCTGCCATTTTCAGAGCGTCTTCTGGGAAACCTTTTTCACGCAATCCCAACATAGCTGCAATGGCATAATTCAACTTTTCAAGATATTTCAGTAAATAATCTTCTGTTGGCATCCGATATTTTGATAAATAATTAAAATCGAATTTTTTACTTAATTGAAGAACAATTTTTGCAAAGTTACTCAAATAATTGAATATCTTTTTTAGCAGTCAACTTTTAAAAATCAAATTTAAGAGCAAATTCCTACTTTTATAATAGAGAAAATCCAAAAGTGCTTTTTTATTTTTTATTTTTATTTCATGGCAAATTAAAAATTTCTTATAAAAAAATTTTCTGTGTAATTTTGTGAAAATGAATGGTTTATTACAATGATAAAGATATAGTAAAATTTTACAAAAAAACCAAAGATGACAATAAGAAAAATTGTAACCTTTGGTTTTTTACAATCAATGAATTAAGATTTCTATTGAAGTTCCCAAGCTAAGGCACTTGCCCCTAAAATGGCTGCATCCGATTCTTTAAGAATTGAGAATAGAATTTTAATTTTTCCTTTCCAGATAGGGAGAAGAT
>Ga0208826_1000282_pt1 | contig 56926 bp, 64 predicted proteins | sample AD_UKC115_MetaG_FD_184451 | JGI IMG/M metagenome (GOLD analysis project Ga0208826, IMG submission 184451) | Active sludge microbial communities of municipal wastewater-treating anaerobic digesters from Hong Kong - AD_UKC115_MetaG (SPAdes)... | ecosystem: Engineered > Bioreactor > Anaerobic >... | reverse complement strand
GAACAATCTATTCGTCTTTCCGATGAAGAGCGAGAGGAAATAATCCTGGATAATACCAGGAAAATTTACATGGCTACCACTCGAGCAGGACAAAGGCTGGTTTTTACGTATGTTGGAGATTTGCCAAAAATCTTGTCTCAGATCTTTTCACAACAAAAGTAAGATGATTAAATAATTTATAAAGCCGTCATTATAACGTTTTTACCTCACTGCTCTAAACTGACATCCTACACTTGCCGGCTTTCCCAGCATGGTCCAGGATAATCGCTCGACCACTCCCCACCAGATTTCTGGAATTTCGTACCACCTGGCACCTACGACTCCCTTCGGAATATCAGGATCAGGTGCGGTCATTTTTGCTAGGGTGCCATCTGGATTGATCGCCACTGCTGTATATACCACGCTGTAGATTGGTCCAAGTGTCACCAAAGAAAGCATCATTCCCCAGCCGCACCTTGATGGTTCAACTGTTTTCGCAGCATCAATCCGGTCCTGCATGAATTCGGTATAGGTCATCCCTTGTGGAGCGTCTGGAACTGTCATAGGTTGATTGGTCTTGTGAACTACAAACACCAACCCGATGCAGACCATCAAGATTATTGTCTTTCCAAACACTTTCATTATGAACATGATCAATTTACCTATCATTTTTACTCCCGTTTCTATTCTGCCGCGAAGGATACTTTTCACGCGCCAATCCCAAATCAAACGCATAAATATACATCGCCTCCAACACCCAGCTCAAGGCTTCTTCAGCATGGGCCGGCTCACCGCTTTGGATATACCCTTCCTCGCCGCGCAACATCTCCCAATCGGTAATATTCGCTACGGGATAGATCTCAGAACGGCTGCTATCAAAGGAAGGCACCTCTACTTTGACTTTAAGCGGACCGCCGCGCCCGAAGTTGAAATAGCGGAGAAAGATATCCCAGTAGAAACGGGTCAGTTGATCCCTAAAAATGTTTAACGCCTGCCGTTGACTTTGCTGCACCCGTTTATATCCAGACTGAAGCTGTTCGAGCAACTCCTTGTTTTGATGCATGTGCAGGAATCGGTAAAGTAGCATTATGGAGGTCGCAGGATAAGCAGATTCACGATCAACGGGACCTCCTTTGTAATGCGATCCATCGTAGATCACTTCCATCATTTGGAAGAACTGGTAACGATTTCCCTTTGCCTCCCCCTCCAGCTTGCCGATTTCGGATTCCATGATGCCCATCACCATGTTCAATTCGCCCAACTCTGCCGGTACGTGCCGGGAAAAACTTGGGATTATAGTTTCCTGGGTTGTTGAGCTTTCCTTTGCAGGTGGCAGTTCCGGTTGGAACATCGCTGCTGGTTCCAAACGTTGAAAGGAGTTCAAGCTTTCCCATTCGGGATTCTGCATAAACGCTCCGATCTCTTTCCAGTAAAGATCAAATGGAATGTAGCCATTTTTCTTCTTCAGAGCGCCAAGTACTTGCTGCCAGACAGCGATTGTTTTGCCGTCATTCCCCGCCAGCGCAAACAGGATTCTCACTTTGTGATCAATTCCACTGCCGGCCGGCGAATTGAAAAAGAGACAAAGACGTTCCAGCTTGTCTGAAATCCTGGGGACATCATTCAAGCGGGCCTGTTGCTCCATCTCAAAGAGGAGCGTGTTCTCAAACAATACATCCGCACGAATATTGCGTAATCCGCTGAAGGGTAGAACTTTCTCCAACTCGGTTTTTCTACCTTGTTGGTAGGCAGCGATGAATACCTGCATTTCCATCAAGGCATGTGCCGCCTCGACAGGGTCATCGAGTTTCGGTGCTTTGCGTGGGTTTTCATCCAACATCACCGCCCCATCCTCGGTGAGGACAAAGGCTGCGTATGGTCTGCCTCGCTGCCCCGGCATCGTTACGTTAATCGTCCGCAATACCGGCGCCAATCCACCTGGCGGTTCGGTCAGGATCTTCATGGCATCCCGAACTGGATGTTGTCCCAGACCGGTCATGATTTCAACCTGCTCTCCTGTGGCGATTCCGCGATGGGAGAAACAATACATTATTTGATTTAATCGGTCGGATTGATCGTGTGTGTCAATCCAGCGATTGATAGATTTCTGATTTTCTTTCATGGTAAAAAATTCACTCCGTTATTTAAAGGTTTGATTAATGTGGACTTTAACCGGTTTATTGACCCGAATTATTGACGCTGTCTAATCGATCCTGCAGGCTGCGTAATACCTGGTTCTGTTTCTGGATCATCTTTTCCAGTCGTTCATTTTCTATGGTCAAGGCAAAGTTTTTTTGTTCCATCTCATATCTCAAACGTATGTATTGTTTTATTTCAAGGTCACGGTCAGCTATCTGTTTCTCTACATCTTTGACGTGTGTTAACTCCGTATGATATTTCTTATTCACAATCTCAAGGATCATTTCAGGATACCTATCGCGAAATTGCTGCTTCAGATAACAGATATCCCCGTAGGAAAAGATTAAGTAGTCAATGGCAGCACAGGCAGTGAGGATCAAATGATCCTCAAGCGGTATACCGATCTCGTCGAAAAATTTACCGAAATGAAATTCAAGTAAGGCTTTCAATTTTTCAAGATCAGGATTCTTATTAATACTTTCTAGAAATTCATTCATTCTTTACTTCCTTTTTTGGAGTGGTCCGGAACCGAATGTGGAAAATCTACATTCGGTTCCTAGAGTCCTAGATTAACAGATCATTGAGCGCGTCTTCCGCGCCACCCTCTTCAGCGATGAAGAAGGAGTCATAAGACGGAAGTCCGCCCATTCGCAAGGCAGCTTTGACCGCACGTGCTTTGCACATATACCCTGCCCGATTGAAGAATTTGATCAGGTCGTCATCTTCGCCAGGTCGCAAACGGAGGTGAATGTGCACAGATATTGCAAGTGCACCATCGTCACGATTATTCTTTGGACTCATACTTTCCTCCGATTTGCCTGTTGCTTGGCCAGCTTATACAATCCCCGGCTAATCGAGATCACCGGATCATCAGGAATATGCACTCTGCCGCTGAACCGTTCGACAAGAAGCTCACGCAGGAGTATTGCTCCCCCACCCACAATAATGAGCTGCGAGAAACGACGCCAGCGCGGTCCCCAGGTCTTTTCAATCTGACCGGTAACTTCGCGTGCCCAGACGGGAATCGCCTGACGCACTTCCAGCTTCGATGACCGCAGTTTTGTATCCAGCTCACCCAGGGTATGCAGGTTATCTCCATTGAGCAATTCCAACAGCCGGCGCACTCCCAGGGTTCGGCCGGCAGTCATGGCCTGCACCACCGTCCGGTCGTTGACCGTCAGGAGTTCCAGCGTATTGAAACCAATCGAGATGATCCCCATCTCCTAGTTGAAATGAGCCCGCCTTTGCGGGATGAACTTTCCCTCATAATCCAGCAGATAATCAAAGAGAGCACCAGATGGTTGGCTGGTCACTTTCACTTCACTGATCTGAACTGAGTTGTGCTGTCCATCCGTGTCCCATTCATGCTCCCCCACCAACCAGCGCTTGACGTTCTCAGCATTGGCAGCAGCCTGGTCACCTGAAAGCACCTCAAGCGGAAGGCCGACGATCAAATTGATGGGAGTATCGATCTTCCCGAATTGGTTCATGTAGCGGCTGATGATTCCGTACACAATGGCACGGGTTTCGGGAACTCCGGTCATGCGTTCATAGTCCAGGTTTTCAATCGGACGTCCCCAGTCATGTGCGCCGGGACCAACGTAGAAATTCATACCTCCGACCCCAACCTTCATGGGTGGTTTGCGGTTGCGGAACCCCAGTAGTTGGCTGACCTGTTGACCGGTATCGGCAGCGACGACTGCCTGAAGTTGTATCCCACCATGGTCGCCATAGAGCTTATTCGCCCCAGCACCAAGATCCTCGCCGAAAAAGATAGGCTCACTCATGATTCACCTCCGCTGACCGCTTTTCTAGATCGTTTTGGTGAACTATACTGAGATACGCATCCATGGCTTCGCACACCCGCCTGGCTAAGTTGCGCCGGGGTGTTGTTTGAATGAAACGTATGAAATTGTTATCCACTCCTGGATAAAGAGTGAAATGGATGGAGAGCACGAGCTTTTCTCTTGCTCTTGTTGATTGGATCGACATTTGCGACCTCCTTCATTAGGTTTGGCCGCACCTGGTTGAATTCGAGAAAAACGGGAATGCTGCGAATTTTTTGTGAGTTACCAAAAAAACGTGCAAAAAACGTGCAAAACGTGTAGATTTAGTGCCAAAAATGGACTTCCTAGACGCTTTTTACCCCCATATATGCTACCTAATATACTCTATTCCCCCACATATACGGCATGGACTCGGCAGGACGGTTCTTCGAATCAGTAGGTTGGGGGTTTGAATCCCTCCGGGGGCGCTACGCATTTAAAGAGAGGTTGGGGGTTCCCCGAAAGGGGACTATGTCGAATCCCTCCGGGGGCGCTACGCATTTAATGAGAGGTTGCGGGTTCCCCGAAAGGGGACTATGTCGAATCCCTCCGGGGGAGCAGGTGATTATAGAAAGGAAAAACTCTATCTCGATCAGAAATACATAAGCAGCAGTAATTTTAAAAAAAATATTTCTTTTTTAGTTTTCTTGCAAATGCTATAATAAGCGCAGAAAAATTAATAATCACATTTTTCTGGGAGGGAGATACAGAATAGAAATAAAACTTTTTGCACAGCAAAAAAATTAACGGAAATCTGATTTTTCTTTCAGATATACATGAACTTGCTAATGAACATATTCCAAGGACGAAGATGAAACACAAAGTAGATGGTGGCAACAATGAATGATGCAAATGGCTCTGTATTAGCACAATTTCCTACATCATTACAAATCTATACCATCGGTCACAGCAATATGCCTGTTAGTAAGATTATTGAGTTAGTAAAGAAATTTGACATCAAGATCCTGGTTGACGTTCGCAGTTCCCCTTACAGTCAATTTTGCCCACAATTCAACCGGGAAGATTTTACACAAAAACTCAATCAGGCAGGAATCGAATACAAATACGCCGGAGATTACCTTGGTGGAAGGCCAAAAGATCCAACCTGTTATAAGGACAGGCAGATCCCTGAAGGTCATGCAGATTACCTTCACCTGGTGGATTACCCCGGGGTCATGACCAAGGAGTTTTTTCTAAAGGGAATCAAGCATTTGATCAAGGTCGCTGAAAAGGAAAAAGTGGTCGTGATGTGCAGCGAAGAAGACCCAGCAATTTGCCACCGCCATCACTTGATTGGCCGTTACCTTACCCAACAGGGGTTTCAAGTTCTCCACATTCGCGGAGATGGAAACATTGTAAAGGACCAATTACTTCCCACGCTGGTCGATGAACCGCCAGTGCAACAACTCAGCCTTTTTTAAGGAGAAACTATGAAGATCTACACGATTGGATTTACCAAAAAAACAGCAAATCAATTTTTTGACCTGCTTAAGAAAAATGGAATTGAATGCCTGGTGGATATTCGTCTTCACCCCGATGGGCAGCTGGCCGGCTTTACCAAGAAAGAAGATTTGCGCTACTTTTTGAAAGAGCTCATCGGCAGTGATTATCGCCACGTCGAACGATTGGCACCCACCGACGAGATTTTAAAGGCCTACCGAAGTGACAACAACTGGAATAAATATGAAAGATTGTTCATGATGCTTATGCAAGAACGAGGGATTCCAGAAACGCTAGACCGAACTTTATTTGAAGAAAAAGTTTGCTGCCTGCTTTGCAGCGAACCGACTCCCGAAAAATGTCACCGCAGATTGGTGGCAGAATTACTAGTAGAAAACTGGAAGGATGTAACAATAATTCATCTCTAAAAGAATTACTCATCGGAGAACAACGATGTTAACATCACTAATTATTACCGATGTCACCAGAATGAGTGGAACAAGAGTATGTATTGCAGCAGTTGATCAACAACGAAATAATATCCGCCCAATACTCCCATATGGAATAATGGAGGATTGGCTTTACCAGGATGAAAAATGTATTATTCGTCCTTTTGCTAGGATAAATCTGGATCTGCTTGAAAACAGACCCAACCCGCCTCACACAGAAGATTGGTTAGTTGATGAAAAGCGGAAAATATTTAAGGGGATTCTTGAAGAGGAATTTCGATATAAACTACTGAAGGAAATCGCGCAAAATACTGTTGAAAAGGTTTTTAAAACTCAGATAATTCATGAACAAGGATTCTATATACAAAAGGGGCAAGGTGAGCATTCTCTTGGAACACTATGCCCTCTATTGATTGACAAGGTATTGTATCGTTGCTATGACGGTAAATGGGATTATCGTATTTCATTTATGGATCACACATACCAGAGATATCGTCTCAGTGTGACTGATCTCTCTTTTCGGAATTATCTGGATTATTTAAGAATTGAACATCATCAATCCAGTGAAGAAATTGAGGAGAAGATTCTAACAGATCTAAACACAAAATCAATCTTTCTGCGAATTGGCCTTGCACGTCATTGGGAAAGATTTCCCGATCGTTGTTATTTATAGGTTACGGGAATTTATACTTTCCCTGATTATCTTCATGGAAAAGTATTTGCGGATTTTCAATCCTCGTAAACCTAGAATATTCTTTTTGTGTACCCCACTGAGTCACTGAACCCCCTTCGTTCTCAGTGACTCTGTTCTTTCTAGGTAAATCCTTGAAGTCACTCATTTCCATCGTACGGCAGAATGTAACTCCGGTCGGGATCGATGTAGATGCTGACTTTCTTCCCTTCGGAAAGTAATTGGTCGTATTTGGGGCTGGCGTCCACAGCCAGCAGGTTCATCCCATCTACTTCCAGCTCGTATTCCACAGTGGAACCCAGGTAGATCGTCGAAATAATCTCTCCGTTTTTCTTCCCATTGAGATCTTGTAACTTGATCGCCTCTGGTCTGGCCATCAGGTAGGCTTTTTCGCCGACTTTCACAGTAGGATCACAGACCACCCAATAATCTATTCCAAATACATTCACCAGGCTGGAATCCTCTTTTTGTTGGATCACTTTTGTTTCAATAAAATTTGCACGTCCAATGAAGTCAGCGACAAACAGGGAAGATGGGCGCAGGAAGATCTCTTCTGGGCGGTCCACCTGTTCGATCTTACCTTTATTCATCACTACGATCCTATCAGAAAGGCTCATGGCTTCGACCTGGTCATGAGTAACATACACACTGGTGATTCCCAGTTGCTGTTGTAAATGCCTGATCTCTAACCGCATCTGGGTTCGTAATTTTGCATCGAGATTGGAAAGTGGTTCATCAAAAAGCAGTACTTTAGGTTTCATAACCATTGCCCTTGCCAGTGCAACCCGTTGCTGCTGCCCACCTGAAAGTTGTGCCGGGCTTCGTTTTTCCAACCCTACCAGGTTCATCATGTGCAGGATCAAGTCAACTGTTTCTTTGACCTCACTATCGCGCATATGCTTCAATCGCAATCCGTATGCCACATTCTCAAACACGTTGAGATGAGGGAACAACGCATAACTCTGAAATACCATCGCCATCGAGCGTTCGTTTGGTAATTGATAACTGATGTCTTTCCCATCAAGAACAAGTGATCCTGTGGTAAGAGTCTCGAATCCAGCGATCAGCCGTAAGGTGGTCGTCTTACCGCATCCAGATGGACCAAGAAGGGTGATAAATTCTCCCCCCATGATCTCTAACGAGATATCATCTACCGCTTTTACAACATTATTCCCCTGTTCGAAAGTTTTACTTACATTGGTCAGGGTTAAAAACCCTGTTTCTTTTTTCCCTGGTTTCATGTTCAACTCCTATGATGATACCCCTAAGTTCTGGTTAACTACCATGCTTTTACCCACTACAAGATACAGAATACCGATCACGATTAAAACAATCAAAATGAGCATGTCACAGTAAGCAAAAGCATTACCAAAACGTCCAGCATCGACTTCATTCAAAATCTGAGAGGTCATAACTTTGGCTTCAGGTGTCGAAAGGAAAATAACAGCTGAAAGCGAAGTCATAGAACGAGCAAAACTATAGACAAGACCGGTCAGGAAGGCTGGTCTGATGAGCGGCAGAGTCACTTTCCAGAATGTGGTTGTATTGTTTGCTCCCAAGCTGATGGATGCTTCTTCAATTGAGGGGTCAATCTGTTGAAGTGAGGATATACCTGATCGCACGCCTGCGGGAACACTGCGTACAATATATGCGAGGATCAATGCGATCATTCCTCCTGCAATGGCTGTTCCACCCGCCAGTGATGGTAAAATGACTTTTGAATTAACGATTACTGGATTATTGAATGCCAGAAGGTAACCAATTCCAAGTACGGTACCGGGGACGGCAATACCCAGCATCGAGATGAAATCTAATATCCCTCGCCCTATGAAATGCTTTCTTACCACCAGCCATGCGATCAGCATACCCAATAAGCCGGCAATGGGTGTGGCGATGAGGGACATTTTTGAGGTATCCATTATTGCCTGGGAGCCTAATCCAAAGATCACGTACTTAAAATGTTCCAGAGTAAATGAATAATTGATGCCGAAAAGTTTCGTGAAAGCGCCAACTAAAATGGTTCCATATATAAGCAAGATCAGACAGGAGAAGAACATTGCCAGGATAAATAATCCCCAGCGCACGAATGGATTGGTCACAATCATCGTTCGCCCAGAAGGTTTACCCGTGACCGAAACAACAGATTTTCGGCTGACCCAGTATTTTTGCAGGATGAAAACGGTTAGAGATGGGATTAACAATATGAGTGAAAGTACTGCACCTGCAAAAACATCGTATTCACCAGCAATGGCAATATAGACCCGGGAAGCCAGCACAGTAAAATCGCCTCCAAGCACAAGTGGATTTGCCAGATCAGCAATAGCCTCAACAAACAATAACAGGAAAGAACTGGCGATACCCGGAATTAACATCGGGATGGTTACTGTGCGAAAGACATCCCATTTCGTTGCTCCCATATTGGTAGCAGCTTCATCCAGAGAGGGGTCTAATGCGCGTAGCATTCCTTGAAAATTCATATATGCCACAGTAAAGAGGGATAAAACGAGAACACCGGTCAATCCGGTGAAGCCGTAAATGTTATAGCGAATCCCAAGCAATTCGTAGGTGATCAACCCCGATCTACCAAATAGCTCAATAGCAGCGGTTGCCACAGCAAAAGGGGGACTGATAATTGGCATCAGCGCCATCAAATGCATGAACCGTTTACAGGGTACGTTGGTTCTTACCTGCACGTAAGCAAACAAGAATCCTAAAGCAGTTCCAAAGAAACCAACGACAAGGCCGAGTTTAATAGTATTCCAGATGATCCCAAGATAAACAGAAGACTTAAAGTAATGTACAAAATATGGAATGGCTTCCTTGCTGATCGCGGTCCCCAAGATCTTGATCAATGGGAACAGAATTGCGATCAGGAGAAACAGGATGATGATGATCAATCCAATGACCAGACCCTTATCAATTGAAATCTTGTGAAATAGTTTGTTTTTATGCTTACTGGTCGTGGCTAACATAAGTGTCCTTTTCAGTCAGGGCTATTTACTGATCATTCAGCAAATAGCCCTGTGAAAATATTTGATGATGAAAGAAAAATTATTCTTTCGGCGCTGGTGCAATATCAGCATCGAAGCGTTCTGTGAGTGCTTTTTTGGCAGCAGCAGAAGCAACGAAATCATAATCGACCAGTTTGATTGTATCCAGTTTAACAGCTTCGGGAGGAACTGCAGCATCTGGATTCGTTGGCAATTGGTATGAACCTACAGTCGCTGCAATCTCTTGCGCTTCAGCTGTCAATGACCAATCCACCCACATCTTGGCAGCATCAAGGTTTCGAGCGCCATTGATAATAGCAACGCCACCGATCTCATAGCCAGTTCCTTCTGAGGGGAAACTAACTTTCAGGTCGGTCATGCCCTGCTTTTGGTACATCACACAATCATGTGAGAAGATGATCGCGACAGCGATCTCACCACGACCAGCCATTGGCCCGGGTGCTGAACCAGTTTTTGTATACTGAAGAATATTATTGTGAAGTTCTTTGAAGTATCCAAATGTTGCTTCTTCATCAAGATTATTCAGCGTGTTCACTGTCCAGAAGGCAGTAAAAGCAGTACCCGATGTTGCCGGGTGAGCCATAGCAATCTGCCCTTTGAGTGCTGGATCAAGCAGATCTTGCCAGGAATCAGGCGTTTCTACACTAAGACTGTTCAATACTGAGGTATTCGAGCAGAAACCTAGTGCACCTACATAAATTCCCGTCCAATAACCATCAGGATCCTTCAAATTATCTGCGATCACCGCTGCGTTTGGAGAAACATACGCCTGGACTAAGCCCTGGTCTTTGGCTTGCTGATATCCATCCACAGGACCTCCCCACCAGACATCGAATTCGGGGTTATCTTTTGAAGCACTCAATCGGGCGATTGCTTCACCACTGGAAAGGCGAACATAATTTGTTTCTATACCAGTTTTTTCTTGAAATGCCTGGGTCGCAGCAATACACCAATCTTCTTGAGGACCACAAAGAACAGTCAGCTTCATTCCTGTCGTGTCGATGGTAGGTTCTGCAGTGGCAGGTGCTTCTGTCATTGCCGGGGTTTCGGTAGTGGCGGGGACTTCGGTAACCGCAACTGGTGGTTCGGTTTTGGCTGCATTGGAGCATGCTGCCAGAAGAGTCACTAAGATCAACAACGAGAATACTGCAACATAACGCTTTGACATACTTTTCCTCCTTCGGTATTGTGATTTTGGGACGCTTACAAAATACCACAAGCCCGATCCGCTTTGGTCACGCATAAGTTACGTTTGGTAACAAAAGGGTTACAAATGTTTTTCTTCATGATTGATCATGGTATAGCCAATACCACGAACAGTAAGGATAAATTCAGGGTTCTCTGGGTTATCACCAATCTTTTGCCTTAATCTGTAAATGGCCATCTTCACCATCTCTTTCCCGCCTTCCCAAATTTCCAATCCCCAAGCGCTTTTCAGTAGAGATTGCCAAGATAGAACTCTACCTGCATTGCATGCCAGGCTTAACAGAAGCGAGAATTCATTGGGGGTCAGATGTACTTGATCTTTGCCAATGCTGGCTGAATGGGTATTCTGATCAATCTTAAGTTTTCCTATCGTGATCGTTTGCGAAATCATTTCACCAGAGCATCGCCGGCATACCGCCTGTGCACGTAGTGCCAGCTCTCGAGGACGAAAAGGTTTGGTGATGTAATCATCAGCACCAAGTTCAAGCCCACGAATGATATCTTCGTCTTCTTTGCGGGCTGTAAGTAAAATCACGGGAGTGAATGTGGCTTCTCGAATACGCTGGCAGATGGCAAAACCATCCATCCCGGGTAACATCACATCCAAGATAACCAGGTCTGGTTTCTCCTTTTCGAATTTACTCATAGCTTCCATGCCATCATATGCCTGGATCACCTCAAACCCTTGAGTCTCTAGCGCATAAGCGACAATTGAAACCATTTGTACTTCGTCATCAACTACCAGGGCTTTTGGCTTTTTCATCTTCTTCCCTCCAATAAGGCAAACTAAACAGCACAGTAGTCCCACGTCCAAGACTGGTATCGATCATGATCTTGCCACCATGCAATTCGATGATCTGTTTGGTAATTACCAACCCTAATCCTGTTCCATCTCCCAATGGGCTATTACTGGAAAATTTTTTAAAAAGATTACGACGATCTTCAGGTGAAATACCGATACCATCATCGTTGATCGTTACTACAGCACAGCTATCATTTCTTGCCAAAGTGATATAAATATGTCCATTCACCGAGGTGTGCCGGCTTGCATTCAAAATCAGGTTGTTCAATGCCTGTAAAATCAGTCGTCCATCAGCATATATCCAGAGGCTGACCTGGGGAAAATTGGTGACGAAATGTTGTTGTTTTTCTTCAGTAAGAAAGCGAGACTGTTCCACAGCCAGGCGGACAATGCTCTTTAGGTCAACCCGATGAACATGTAGTTTGAAAAGACCAGCTTGAATTTTTGCCTGGATGAGCAAATCTTCTGCCAAAGAAATAAGATGCTCGCAATTATGGCTAATTGTGGTGAGGAAAACCGTTTGCTGTTCTGTGAGTGGACCAGGATTTCCCTCGATCAAGAGTTCAGTTGAAGCTTTGATCAATGACAATGGAGTGCGTATTTCATGCCCGAGCATGGCAATCTGATCAGCACGAATTTCGATCAGCTTTTTTTGCCGCTGAATTTCTGCTTTATAACTCTTATATTGCTGGTACAAAAACAGGCTGATGACCAGCGAAAGAATAAAAACCAGGTTCATTATGATCACAGTTACGGATGGATCAAGAAAAAAGAAAGAAACTCCACCACCCCCCCACACTAGAGCAATGCTCAAAAGATAAATATATACCTTGCGTTGGTAGCCGCCGTGTGTAAAAAACCAAATCATGCCAGCCAACGGTGATATAAAGCCGATCGCAGAGAAAATGATCGCAATGATAATCAAGGGCACAATGAATTCTATAATAGAATTTCGAAACCTGGAAATAATTTGAAAGTATTATCTTTAAGTTTCGTTTTTTATGAAGGGTGTGATATTTCTATATAGTCAATGTTGTTCGTTTTTTTTCGTTCATCAAGCATGTATCTAAAAACATTGTTATGATGTACTGGATATCATGCGCCTTCTGAGAATGGTTTAATCTTCTGTAATCGCAGACATAATAACGACAATGTAGAAATGCATGGAAGGTCTTTTGATTCTTTGTGGTTGCAAGCGTACAGAACTTATGTGGCACACCGCAAAAGCATTGAAAACAGGTAGTAATTGTGAATTGATGAAATACTTAAGCCGCGAAAAAATTTTTGCTGCTTAAAATGTTGAGCCAGGTCTTAAATTTCGACTTGTGATTTCAGGTTCTTTAGAAAATCCCGCGATAAAATGCCAGCCTGAATGGCTTTGTTTAATAAATCAACCAGATTAGTCTCTGATATTTCCAATGGGCGAGCAAGGGGTTGTTCGAGTTTATGGGCGGATAATCGTAACAGAATGGTCTCATTCTCCAAACAAAAAATCTCTTCAATTCTTCCCTCTAAGTCACCCATGTTAATGGAAACAGTGCGTAGCTTTGCTGGCTCACCATGCTCACCCATTATTGACTCCTTTTAATCCATCTTCTCAAGACAATCATCCTTCATTAACATAGACAGAATCAACTATACCAACAATAACTGAAATGACGCAAGCGTCCGGATTATTCAAAACCTGACGTGCGCCATTGCCTTCACGGTTTATCAGGACGGTATCGCCTATGCCAGCCTGTGTGTTGTCCAGTGCAATAAAGTCTTCTTCAGGGGTTTCTCCGGGGAATGCTAATGGCTGCACTACCAGCAGCCTGCGATTCTTGTAATCGCGATGGCTGATGGTTGTAACGACGGTACCTATAACTTTTGCCAGGATCATTGCACCCTTTTCATGTGAACTGGTTGAAACCTCGTTTTAATGTGATATCCAACGTATTATCCGGGCGAACGACTAATTCGTTTACAACTCCCACCAACGCCAGATCCACCGGCACAAATTTTATGTCTGGCAAAGCAAGTGAAGCTTCACGAGAGCGCACCATGACGCAGAGATCACCGATCCCTGCGTCCACAACGTCTGCAGCCACCTGGTATGGACCAACCTTCTCCAGGTTCTTATTGAGCGGTTGAACGATTAGAAGCTTCAACCCTTCTATTCCGGGGTATTTAAGTGTACAGACAGCTGTTCCCTTTACTCTACCTAAAAGCATAGGTTATTTCACCCCAGTATTCTTGAGAACTCGTGTGATGATCACATCCAGAAGGTTGGCGTCCACCTGGTTCCCCAAACGGGCAATGACAGCATCGCGGATCCTCTGGTGAAGTGCCATACCATCAGGTTGTGGTGGAATTACAGGCTGGACATCGTGGATGATAGTTTGAGGAGGTTGTGGAGGAACAACGAAAGGAGTTTTAGCAATGAGTTGTGAAGGCGATTGCTGGGTAATATATGGTCGTACTGGCGCCGCGGGAGGGGTGTAAGGTTTCTCCTGCACCAATCGCATGCCCAGCTTATTCGCTTTTTCATAAGCCAGATCGGTTAGAACGACACTATCATTGAGTTCAAGAGACAGGATGCCGCGCTTAACCATATCCTCAATATCTCTTTCGGTATAGAACACTTTGGGCATTTATTGCTCCTATCAACCCTTAAGATGAATATCCATCAGGCACTCTCGCGACCATGCAGGCTTTGCAGGGCGCGAATTGCTGCGTCTCTGGCGGTCATGATCTCTGCTTCTGTGCCAGATAACCACATTCGACCGAAGCGCCCCACGGAGGATACATGGATCAATTTGATACTGGCTGTCTTTTCCGCCTCATTACAGGCAAAATTGATATAGGCTGCTGGTGCACACTCTAATACAAGCATGGTTTCACCGGGGACAAGCATGCTTCCGCGACGAAACCGGTTAAGCAATTGCGATTGGTAAGGATCAATACGGGTGATAACCTGTGTTGAAACCACCTCAGGGCGGATGCGGTCTTCAATCGACAATCCCAATCTATCTAATACGACTCTTCCTGCTTCTTGAACCGCAGCCTGGTTTGGGGAATGTACCTCAAACATGCCAAACTCGCGCTCAACGATCTGTGCACCTGGTTTGGCTTCGGTCGCTTTGACAGCAATATCCACCACCCGGAAGACTTCATTTCCAGGAGCCATCTCTACATAGAGAGCTGCCATCCCTTCGGTGGGCAGGTCGCCCTGGGTTACTGTGCCCACAAAGGCAGCATATTGGGGCTGCATACGATCGAGATAACAGTAGCAGCGTAATGAAAAGGTTTCAGCCATTATTCTTCACCTTATCGTTATTTAGCTCCTTTGGTAGGCTCCACACTTCTTCCGCCAATGCTCCCTTTTGTTTCCTTTGGCAGGATCATCTCGACGTCGTTGTGAGGGCGAGGGATGACATGGACTGAAACGATCTCACCGACACGCTTGGCTGCAGCCGCTCCAGCATCAGTTGCAGCCTTAACTGCTCCAACATCACCTCGTACCATGACGGTCACATACCCGCCACCGACATATTCCGAGCCGATCAGAGTAACATTGGCAGCTTTCACCATAGCATCTGCTGCTTCGATGGCAGCCACAAGGCCGTGTGTTTCAACCATTCCAAGTGCGATCAAAGAGGTGTCTTGTGTCATTTTCTTCCTTCCTTTAGATTAGAGATTCAAATCAATGTCAAGAGTATTTTTTACTCTCGTTTAATTCCAAAACAACCTGTTGAACAATCCCTTCTAATTCATCAAGAGAAGGTCCAACCTGTTTTTCACTCGGGGCGAATGCTTCAGGTGGGGGAGGGATCGTTTCATAAGCCAGACGTTTTACGTTGATCAAGTGGTAGGCGGTGATATTGTCACCCGTGATCGAACCGCCAACCCCTCCTGAGCCTAATGTTAATGAAGGCATCAAGCCTGTAGTGAGACCAATTGCACCTAATGTTCCCATTGTATTGACCAGGATGCGAAACACGGGTTTTTCCAATCCAAATGCCATAATAACGTGCTCATCGGTCGCATGTATGATCTGGGTATGGCCACGCCCCCCTGTTTGGATCAGGGCAATGGACTTCTCACAACCTTGTTCCCATCCATCCACTTCGTACCAACCCAACACAGTGGTTAATTTTTCGTGTGAAAGTGGTTCTTGCCTGCCAACTTTCAAGAGAGGCGCTACCAGAACGCGAGTATTTTCTGGTACGTGGAATCCCGCATAAACAGCAACATAGGCAGCTGATTTTCCGACTACATCGGTGTTGATGCTGCCATCTGGATAAAAAAGCGCCAGCCGTAATGCTTCAGTTTCCTGCGGATTGGTAAAGTAAGCCCCTTCCGATTGCATCCTTTCAGCCAGTAAGTGGGCAATTGGGTGGTCAGCAATAACTGACTGTTCGGTTGCGCAAATCGTCGAGTGATCAAAAGCTTTGGATGCAACAATGTACCGTGCTGCTTTTTCATAATCAGCAGACCGATCAACATATACTGGTACATTCCCCGGCCCAACACCATACGCTGGTTTTCCGCATGAATGAGCAGCCTTGACCATTGCAGAACCACCTGTTGCCAGGATTAAAGCAGTGTGACGGTGAGACATCAGCTCCTGCGTGCCTGCTAATGATACCTGTTGCAGACAGTTGATCAAACCCTCAGGTGCACCAGCGTTTTCTGCAGCCATTGCCATGGTTTGTGCGGCATCAAAAACACAGCGTCGTGCGGAAGGGTGGGGTGAAAAAATGATTGCATTGCGGCTTTTAACAGCGATCAATGATTTATAAAATGTTGTTGAAGTTGGATTAGTAGATGGAATCAGGGCTGCGATCACTCCCATAGGCCAGGCAATTTCGTACAGGCGATGATCAGGGTCATGACGAATGATGCCTACGGTTTTCTGATCATTGATGCTTTGCCAGACCATTCGAGAGGCAAATTCATTTTTTAATTTCTTGTGAGCAGCAACACCAAACCCAGTTTCTTCCTGTGCCAGACGCCCTAGTCTTTCTGACGCCTGGTAGCCAGCTTCAGCCATTGCTTTACAGACACGGTCAACATCAGCCTGCGATGCATGAGCCCAAAGTTTCCAGGCTTCAGATGCTCTTGAGACCGTATCTCGTGCTTCTTGAATAGAAGAAAGATCCTGGTCCATCATCACAATCCTTATTACAATAAGAATTGCCTGTCCTTATGATTTTCGAAAAACTACTTCTCCTTCTACTTCTAATGAATCAATAATCGCCATGATCACTGCGTCTACCGGTGTGTCTTTGGTGATACCTGTTTGGCGGGCTGATGAGCCTGCACAAGTCAATACCAGATCTCCTATCCCTGCATCAACAGTATCAACAGCAACATAGGGTTTCCCTACTGCATTTCCTCGTTCGTCTGTCTGCCGGACGATGAGTAATTTTCGTCCGTTTAGCTTTTCATCTTTTATCGTTGAAACGGTTGTTCCAATTACTTTCGCAATCAGCATGGGAATCCTTTTCGTTAATAGGTTTTTACTGGTCCGGTCGAACCTGTGGTGGCAGGTTTTTCAGTTCCTGGGCCTTGAATGATTTTCACTCCGGCACTAGCGCCAATACGTGTAGCGCCTGCTTTGATCATGTTTTCTGCATCTTCATATGTGCGCACACCGCCTGCTGCTTTTACACCCATTTCTGGACCAACCACACGGCGCATCAAAGCAACATCATGAACAGTTGCACCACCACTGGCAAATCCGGTAGATGTTTTGACAAAGTCTGCTCCGACTTCTTTCGAGATCATACAGGCGATAGTTTTTTCTTCGTCAGTCAAGAGTACCGTTTCGAGAATGACTTTTACGATCGCACCCTGTGAATGTGCCACATTTACCACACCATGAATATCTTTCGCAACCAGTTCCAGGTCTCTAGCTTTCAATGCACCGACGTTGATAACCATATCGATCTCGCTTGCTCCGTGATCGATCGCATTTTGCGTTTCATATATTTTTACTTCTGATGCAGTTGCACCCAGGGGGAAACCGATCACACTGCAAACCTTGACCGGTGATCCTTTAAGTAGTTGAGCACAAAGTGAAACCCACACCGGGTTGACGCATACAGAGGCAAAGCTATATTTACGAGCCTCAAAACAGAGTTGGGCGATCTGGTCGGGGGTGGCGTCAGGCTTAAGAAGAGTATGATCGATCATTTTAGCAAGTTCCAGGTCTTTAGGGATACCTCCCAGGGTTGATGAGAGTCGTTCTGCCCCGGCACTTATAACTTTACCTGTTTGATCAAAGCAGGTTTTTACACATAACCCTTCGGAACAATTCATCGTGCATTGTATGCCTTCTGGAATTAAAGTACGTTGCCTTTGCTCTGCAATAGCAACCAGCACTTCATGAGTGATAATTTCAACCAGTTGTTCAACCGTTTTTGCATCGGGTTCCATTTCACCTCTACTTTGAGTACATTCTTTCTACCGTCATGATTTTATCCACGCGGCGCTGATGCCTTGCACCACCAAAAACCGTTGATAACCACACCTTAACTATTTGTTTAGCAAGATTTATTCCGATCAAACCGGCACCTAATGTGAGTACGTTGGTATCATTATGTTCCCTGCTATTCACCGCAGAGGAATAGTCATATGCCATACCAGCTCGTATGCCTGGAACTTTATTAGCAACAATGCAGCTTCCAATACCTGCTCCATCTATCATGATGCCCCGCCAGGCTTTTCCAGTGCTAACCAGTTTTGCAACCTCAAAAGCGAAATCAGGATAATCTACCGAATCCTTGCTGTTTGTTCCAACATCAATTATTGAGTATCCCAGGGCTACCAGATCTGGTTTGAGGATTTCTTTTAATTCAAAACCGCCGTGATCTGCACCTATTGCAATCACTTTTGGTATTGATACATTTTGATTATTCGGGGATAATACTGTTTCAGATTTATGAGGATTTTCGATTCCAGCCAAATTGCCAGTCAGGAGCCCTGAATATTGATCGAGCACCTTATGAACAATCTGATGGATTTCTTCTTCAGATCGATCGTTCACCTTCAACTCCACGATACTTTAGGGGAAGCTGAAAATGCAGATAAATCATTATCCGCTTTTCTGGCTTTTGAGTCAAGTAGTGCAATTTCCTCCCGAATCCGTTGACATACGAGCAAGCGCGCCTTATAATACTTATTCGTCTGCCCTGGCAGCCATGCTGGGGCAGTAGATTGCATGCCAAGCTTCCCCGTAAACAGGCGGCTCAATATCACGCATGAGTTACGGTGAAGTGAAGATTGGAGAGGAAAACCATGAAATACGCAATAGTCGAAAGCGGCGGAAAGCAGTACAAAGCCGTTGAAGGCGGGGCGATTGAAGTTGATCTTCTTTCGGTTGAACCCGGAGATGAGGTCATTTTGGATCAGGTATTACTCCTGGTTGAAGATGGCAATGTTTCTGTGGGTACCCCGTTGGTAAAGGGTGTGCGCGTTTCCACAAAAGTGGAAAACCACATCAAGGGTGAGAAAATTGATGTGTTCCGATATCGTCCTAAAAAACGCATTCGTGTCAAAACCGGACATCGCCAGCAATACACCCGTTTAATTGTTGAAACCATTGGTAAGGAGTAGGAAAAATGGCTCATAAAAAAGGTGGTGGTTCCAGTCGTAATGGCCGCGATAGCAATGCACAGCGGCTGGGTATCAAACGATTTGGCGGTGAATTTGTTCTTTCAGGCAATATCCTGGTACGCCAACGTGGTACCCACATCAAACCCGGCGAAAATGTAGGCAGAGGAAAAGACGATACCCTTTTCGCTACCGCAGATGGACAGGTAGTGTTTGTTACTTTGCCAGATGGCCGGAAATTGATCAGCATTGAACCGGTGAAAGCCGAGTAATTCAATTTCACAGCACCGTATGCGACGATTTCAAATACGGAGGTTGTGATCGCAGAAAGGAAATTATTATGAAGAAGGGCATTCACCCGACATATTATCCTGATGCAGTAGTTACCTGCGCCTGTGGGAATACATGGACTACTGGATCAACCAAACAGAGAATTCAAACCGAAGTTTGTTCAAAATGTCACCCATTCTTTACAGGTCAACAGCAGCGCTTGCTGGATGTGGAAGGTCAGGTTGACCGCTTCTACCGCCGTCTGCAGGCTCGCCAGGAATATGTAGAAGATGCAAAAAATCGCCTGGCAGAACGAACTTCTCCTGCTCGCCCGATCGCCGAGTTGGAATTAGGAGCTCGCCCAACCGAAGCTCTCGCCAAAGCTGGTATTACCAATGTTGGTGAAGCTTTAGCGAAACTCGCAGAAGGTGAACAGAGTTTGCTGGAGATCAGTGGTTTTGGGCGTAAGAGTTTGATCGACATGAAAAAGCGAATGCGCCAATTAGGGTACGATGTACCTGAACCAACTGCATAAAGTTTATTCTTAAAAAACCATCAGGGACGCAGATTTACTGCGTCTCTGTTGTTTAAAGGTAGTATTTTCGTGTACAATCCTGATAATTCCATTTGGAGGTTTTTTTGTGAAGCATCATACCGGTTCAATCGATGTTGTGTGTGGTTCCATGTTTTGTGGGAAGACGGAGGAATTGATCCGCTTATTACGCAGAGCGGTGATTGCCCGCCAGATTGTTCAGGTTTTCAAGCCAGCGATTGATGTTCGTTATGATAGCGGTGTGAAAGTGACTTCCCATGCGGGAATGGCGTTTGATGCCATCCCGGTAAAAAATGCATCCGAAATTCTGGAAAAGCTGAATAAAGAGACCACCGTAGTTGGAATCGATGAAGCTCAATTTCTTGATGAAGAAATCGTCACGGTTGTTCAGACACTGGCAGATAGAGGTATTCGTGTAATTGTGGCTGGTTTGGATACCAATTTTCGAGGAGAACCTTTTGGATCTATGCCAACGTTGATGGCTATAGCTGAAAACGTACAAAAGCTTCATGCGATTTGTATGGTTTGCGGTGAGCCAGCCTCTCGAACACAGCGATTGGTTAATGGAAGACCAGCCCGATATGATGAACCTATAGTAGTAGTAGGAGCTGCAGAAATGTACGAAGCACGTTGCCGGAAACACCATGAAGTTCCCCGTTCGTAGGAGAAAAGATGAGAGATTATAAAGATTTCTTATTGGAAGTTTTAGTCGATCCAGAATCTCTACAAAAACGAATTGCTGAACTAGGCGCTGCGATCAGCAAAGATTACGCGGGTGGAAATCTGCTTCTGGTTTGTATCCTGCGGGGCGGGGTGATGTTTCTCACTGACCTCATGCGTTCAATCACCATACCTCACGCGATTGAGTTCATGGCAGTATCAAGTTATGGGGTGGGTAAACGTGAATCTGGAGGGAATGTCCGCATCACCCTCGACTTGAATATTGATATCAGTGAATGGGATGTATTGATCGTTGAAGATATTGTAGACAGCGGGCATACCCTGGCATCTGTAATGGAATTGCTCTCCACCAGGCATCCAAAGAGCCTGGCGATTTGCACTCTGTTGGATAAAGCTGAACGACGTGAAGTACCAATCCCGATCAAATATCGCGGATTTATAATCTCGAACAAATTTGTCTTTGGCTATGGATTGGATATTGATGAATATTACCGGAATCTGCCATTCATTGGAGTGGTAGACCTTACTAAATACCAGGCGGAGTAAGCGACTTTATTTTCAAAAGAGAAAATTTACTCTATCATGAATACAACCCTCTTTCAGGAAAATATTCGAGCATTGGTGGATGTCTTACCTGAATCTATTCAACATGAAGAAGGAATTTTTCTGGTTGGTGGTTGCGTTCGCGATGCATGGTTGAGAAGACCCATTCATGATATCGATCTGGTTGTACAGGGGGATACAAAAAGAATAGCCAGGGTAACAGCCAATACATACCAGGGCTCCTGTTTTTTATTGGATGAAGAAAGACACACCTGGCGGGTTCAGATCACCTGGCATGATAATCCTATGGTGATTGATTTTGCAGCACCGCGTGCTTTGACAGTTGAAGAAGACCTGAACCATCGTGATTTTACGATTAATGCGATGGCAGTTCCTGTCTGGAAACCTGAAGAATTATTGGATCCTTGCAACGGATGGGTGGATCTACAAAAGAAGGTCATCCGGATATGCTCTGATAGCTCATTTCTTGAAGATCCTGTCAGGACTGTACGTGCTGTTCGTTTTGCAGCTGATTTGGGCTTCCGGATCGAACCTCAGACATTGACTCTCCTTAAAGATGCAGTATTTAAATTGCAAGCAATTTCATCAGAACGAGTAAGGGATGAGCTTTTCAAGATATTCACATGCAGACAAGAAACTGCAGCTATCCGCGTTCTGGAAGTTTGTGGCATTCTTTCAGTGATCCTCCCAGAATTAGTTGACTTACAAGGATTGCACCAACCATATCCAGACCCGCTGAATGCATGGGAACATACCCTGGGTGTAACGAAAGGGATGCAATCTTTGCTCGAGGTTCTGGTAGGTACATATCGTACTGATGCTGCATCCAATCTGATCCTGGGCAGTGCAGTGCAGGTTTTAGGGCGATATCGGTTTCAACTTGAGGAATTATTAAATAATTCTTTGGTTCAAGAAAGATCTCAACGTGGACTACTATTCTTGAGTACTTTGCTGCATGATGTTGGTAAATCTCAAGTGGTTAAAGTAGATGATGATGGGTACTCTCAATATTCCGGTCATGCAGAAGCAGGAAAATGTGTTGCAGAGCGGATATGCAGCCGTTTGAAATTCAGTACCGCAGAAATCTTGCGCATAGCAAATTGTGTTAATGGGCATCAAATCATCCATCAAATGGTGGAAGGTAAAATTGGATCAACACCGTTGGATATCTATCACCTATTTCGCCAGTATGAGGATGTCGTTTTGGACATCTGTTTGATAGGGTTAGCAGACACTCTTGGAAAATACAGGCAGCAGCCTCCCCTTGAATATTGGATGAAGGAATTAAAAGCTGCTCGAACTCTCATGGAAGCCTGGTATGAAAAGCGTCAAGAGCTGGTTGATCCCCCTCGCTTACTGAACGGCAGAGAGTTGATGAAACTATTGCATCTGAAACCAGGGCCAGAAATTGGCTCACTGCTCGAATCCATCCGTGAACAACAGGTTTGCGGATCGATCAGCACTATAGATGATGCTAAAGCGTGGCTGCTAAAAAACCAACTACGTTAAATACCAAATTTTTACTAAATCAAATAATAATGTTTATGGATAAATTTCATCCAGGATTGGTTCATAAAAACAACGACAGCCATTCTGGTGTGAGCACCCTTTGACAGGTAGATCAGGTACTTCATCTTTATCATAAGCCTTCTGTAACTGTTGGCAGGCAGGGCAGGCATCCAGACTGACTGCTATGCGGATCTTTTTTACCCTGGGATTGGCTTTCAGTCGCATTAATGCGACTGCACGTGTTGAATTTGTTGCCATCTCAGCGTGACAGGAGGGGCAGATCAGGGCTTCATCAGGGGTCTGTGTGTTACAACGGCTGCAAGTTTGCATGATTTAAGCTCCTATGGCTATATATTCTTTAGCCAGAAAATGTAAATGGTGTTTTTGAAATGGCAGAGTCAGTAATAAACCAGATACTTGATCAATCCTTATTAAAAAGAGTCACAACAGAAGCATTTACGAAGGAATACTATAAGGTGTTAATGGATGGGTAACAAACCTCCGGATTGCGGCATGGATCTTGGCTTCCAAGACCCGTGCACTTACCGGCTTAACAAGATAATCATCTGCTCCAGCATCGAGGGCAGTAATCATGGTACTGGGATCATCCAGCGCAGAAATTATGAAGATAGGAGCGCTACAGAATTGCCGGATAACTGCACAGACTTCGATGCCGGTCATTTCATCCAATGTGTAACTGATCAGGATTAAGTTTGGCTGCTGCTGGCGAGCCAATGTTATTCCTTCACGACTTGAGCTGGCATAGATGACAGATAAGGGTATATCAGCCTGCACCTGTTTAATGATATTTGGTAAACCTGGATCATCATTGATGACCAGAAATTTCATACATCCCTCCATGATATTGGATTACCTCCATTATCATGGAAAGTTGCCATTCTGAACCTTTCAGGTTCTTTACAAATCTTTGATAGAAGTATGATGCAAAATCCATTGAGATCAACGTCTGGCCATTTTTTGTGCCATTCTGTCTCCCAATAACTGAATGACTTGAACGATGGCGATCAATAGAATCACGGTTGCTATCATCACCTCTGTTTCATAGCGCTGGTATCCATAGCGGATCGCGAGATCACCCAACCCGCCACCACCAATGGCACCAGCCATAGCTGAATAGCCGATCAGGCTGATGATGGTGAGCGCAACACCCAGGACAAGTGACGAGATGGATTCAGGGATCAATACTTTAAAGATGATTTGACAGATAGTACATCCCATAGCTTGTGCTGCTTCGATCAATCCCTTGTCTACTTCACGTAAAGAAGTTTCAGCAATTCGTGCAAAGAAAGGTATCGCTGCTAGAGAGAGTGGCACAATGGCAGCAGTAGCGCCAATGGTTGTACCAATTACCAGCCGGGTAAATGGGATGACCAGTACCAGCAGGATGATGAACGGCAGCGAACGTGCCATATTAACGATTGTGCCAATGGTTTTGTTGAGGAAAGGCAATGGTGCCAAACCATTCTTATCAGTGATAACAAGAAGAATCCCAAGAGGAAGACCAAAAATGATTGTAAATATTGTTGCAAATCCTACCATATAGATCGTATCGATGGCAGCTTGTGCAAGGGAAGGGATCATTATAGAAATATCCATTAGATCACCTCCAACCGTAAACCAAGATTGCGAAGATAATCTAAAGCCTGTGAGGTTTGATGACCTATCATTTCAACTTGCAGCCTGCCAATGCGGTTATTGCCTACATTTTGAATACTGCCACCCAGGATGTTGACATCAAGATCAAATTTCCTCACCAGGCTTGCAATGATGGGCTGGTCGGCTGCATCACCGACGAAATAAATGGTAACACCAACAGCACCCGGATGCACAAGCATTGTTTCTTCAGAGGGGAAAAGAGACTTTGCGATATAACTACCTGGTTGAGCAACCAGTTCATTCAAGGTGCCCAATTCCAGGATTTTGCCATTTTTTAGAACTGCCACCCGATCACAAATCTGCCTGACAACTTCCATCTCATGGGTGATGAGCAAAATGGTCAACCCCAGTGTACGGTTTAACTCTTTGAGTAAATTAAGAATGGAAATAGTTGTTTGGGGATCCAGTGCAGATGTTGCCTCATCGGATAACAATATATCTGGCCTGGTTGCCAGGGCGCGCGCAATTCCGACACGTTGTTTTTGACCACCAGAGAGCTGGGCAGGATATGCAGAAATTTTTTCTGAAAGATCCACCAGCTCAAGTAATTCTTTTACCCGTTTTTCAAGGACCGGTTTATCATAGCCAGCAATTTCTAATGGGAAAGCCACATTCTCAGCAACAGTACGTGAAGAGAGCAGGTTAAAATGCTGAAAGATCATCCCCATGCGCTGCCGGGCTTTTCGTAGTTCCTGGTTGGTAAGGGTGGTCATTTCAATGCCATTAACTTTAATGGAACCTGAGGTGGGCTTTTCGAGCATATTAACACATCGAATAAGGGTGCTTTTACCAGCACCACTGGGACCCACCACACCGAAAATTTCACCCCGCTCGACAGTCAGGGTCACATCATCCAACGCGTGAAGCTGATTCTGACCTTCTCCAAAAACTTTTCGTACATTTTTTATGGCTATCATACTGTTGAACCTTTTTGATATCACCCGGGATCATTCTGCTGGATTTTCTCATGAATGATCCCAGGCAAATGGATATGAATTGCTAGAACGCAGGGATGACAGAACCGTTATAAGTGTCTTCGATAAATTTTTTCATTTCAGGAGAGGTGATCAATTTGACCAGGATTTTGATCCTTTCGTCATTCTCATGCCCCTGGTTGACTACCAATACGTTGGCATAAGGATTATCCTCACCGCTTTCCAGTGCCAAAGCGTCCGTTGCGGGAGTTAATCCACCCTGCAAAGCGTAATTTCCGTTAATCACAGAGATGGTTGTATCTTCTAGTGAGCGAACCAACTGGGCAGCTTCCAACTCTACAATTTCGAGATTCTTTGGATTATCCGTGATATCTGCCACAGTGGCAGCATAGCCTACACCATCTTTCAGTGTTATGAGACCATTCTCTGCCAGCAAGTGTAAGGCACGTCCGCCATTGGTGGCATCATTTGGGATACCTACAACTGCGCCATTGTCAATTTCATCCAGTGTTTTGATCTTGCTAGAATAGATCCCCAAAGGTTCGATATGTACTGAGGCAATCGGGACAAGGTTCAGGTTATGTTCTTTATTGAAATCATCCAGGTAGGGAACATGTTGGAAGAAGTTCGCATCGATTTGGCCATCAGCCAGAGCCAGGTTTGGCTGAATATAATCAGTAAATTCGACGATTTCAATCTGTAACCCGGCTTCATCTGCAAGGTTTTCTTGAATGAATTTAATGATATCGCCGTGAGGAACTGGTGAAACACCAATTTTGACAGTGATCTTTTCAGTCTCTGCGTCGGGTGTAGTCTTTACAGCACATGCAGTCAGAAGAAGAGTAAGAACGACCACGAGGATCGCTATTGAAGTAAGAGGTGTTTTTTTATTATTTTTGATTTGCTTCAAGTCTATGTTTTTCATGGTTTTCTCCAATGAGCTATGGTTATTTAAAGAAAAATCCGCCAGGATGACTGGCGGCATAATCGTTCAGAATTGAGTTATTTATCTAATAACCCACCGCAGCATCCAACTTCTTTGAAAAGGCGATGGGTTCGTTTCTATCTATTTGCAAGTCTGGTAAACCGGCACTAGAGACGAACTCCATCGCCGGGGCATCAACCATAAGCCCATATCCATCAAGTATTGAACCAGAGTAGCAAACATGCCGATTATGTTACCATCGAACAGAGATATGTCAAGGATGAGCAGGAAATATTAATTAAATTATTAGTTTTATTGTAAGGTTTCAGGTGCAATTGTTTTTTATTGTCGCTCGAAATGACATTAATGATGGTCGGAATTCTCGGAAACGGGTCAACTTTTTTACAAAAACAGTTCAGGTCTGGTTATTCCACCGAAGTAATTTGATGTTTAACAGCACTCATGACAATTAGTGCAATGTCATTATTGGTGTCTGAATTTAAAAATTCCACATCGTTAAAACTGAGATTATCCTGTGCCCATTTTGCCCACGGTCGCCATATTTCTTTAGGTTCCTCAATTTCATAACAAGCGGTGATTTCGACAATTTCGGTCTTTTCCCAAAGGTGCCGCCACCAATTCTTGCTGTGAAAGCTGAACATTTCTCCTTCCCAATGTTTTTTAAGCGTATCAGGATAGCCTTTATCAAATTCCCTTGTCAAACCTGGAATCACAATGCCAAATTGCCCCCCGTTTTTTACCAACTTTGAGTATGTGCAGGGAAAATACATTTCATCTGCTCCAAAATATTGGTAGCTGTCTATTGAAATTGCAGCGTCGAAAAATCCTTCAGCATAAGGCAGGGCATGGGCTTCCGCATGGATGGGATACACCAGTTCCGCTACACCAGCTTCTTCAAAGCGCTTGAGGTTCTCTGTTGCGCTAATCCACAAGTCGTTGGCAAATACTGTTACGCCAAATTCTCTTGCAAGAAATACTGATGTAAGTCCTTTTCCACAACCCATATCAAGTACCTTCATGCCAGGTTTTAATTCTATGTGTTCACACAATTCCTCAAGCAGCCACAGTGGATTAGGTCCCATCCAATTTTCACTAACCCAATTATTATCGTATTTTTCTGTTCTCGGATATTCTCTCATTCCGTTATTCTCCTTATCTTTGTAATAAATAATATACCAACACGAAAATAGAACGCGGTAAGCCTTGCTTTATTCTATGCTTAAGTCCAAAAAAAAACCAATCCAATGTTTTTGTTCAACCAAATACTCTCACCGTAAAGTCTTGACATCAATACTATTACCTCAAGGTGAGTTGTTTGTCAGGAAAGGTTTATCAACATAACCGCACATGTAAGGAGTTTTTCTCTTTACCGATTTCCTTTACAATTCACCTTGCTCCGCGGGTATGGCATCGGGGATATTGTAATGAAATGGCAACCCGCTTACTTCTCACAATGTACTTGTGTTGATGAAGAAATGTAATTGCGTACCCTGGTTTTTGAGGATGAAGCTAACACCTAAATAGAGGGCGTTTCACTTTACTCGTAGTGGTAAAAAGGCAACAACAAAAAGGAAATCTTTCAACGATGCATGAAATGTATAATCAATCACATAGCGGGTGAACCACTTTAATAAAGTCACATCATTTGTTCTATTTGTGAATGAAGGTTGTCCTAACAAGATGAACTCAATCTATGGTAAAATGCTCTAGTTTTGGCAAAAAATTACTCCCCCCGTGGAGATTTAGCATTATACAGGAGGTTGTACTGTGACAAAGAAATGGGTATATCTCTTTAGCGAATTAGACCAGGCCGAAAAATATGTTGGTGGCAATTGGGATAATGTTCGTGGCTTATTGGGCGGCAAAGGCGCAAACCTGGCCGAGATGACACGCATTGGCGTGCCAGTTCCCCCTGGTTTCACCGTAACCACTGAAGCATGCAACGCATACACTGCTGCTGGTTCAAAATTCCCAGAAGGACAGTGGGATCAGATGATGACTGCACTCAAGGCAGTAGAAAAAGAAGCAGGGAAGAAATTTGGCGATGCCAAGAATCCTCTGCTTGTTTCCTGCCGTTCTGGAGCAAAATTCTCCATGCCTGGCATGATGGATACCGTGCTCAATATTGGGCTCAATGATGAAACTGCACGTGGTATGGTTGCTCTGACTCAAAATGAACGGTTTGTGTATGACTCATACCGTCGCCTGATCCAAATGTTTGGTTCTGTGGTACTCGAGATTCCAGATGAGGCTTTTGAAGAAGTTCTCGATGCTTTTAAGGAAGCTAAAGGTGCCAAGGCTGACACCGACCTGGATGCAGCCGCATTAAAGGAGTTGACTGAGAAATTCAAGGCTGTTGTTAAAAAAGAAAAAGGATTTGATTTCCCTCAGGATCCTTTTAAACAACTAGAACTGGCAACCGAAGCCGTCTTCCGCTCATGGATGGGGAAACGCGCAATTGATTATCGCCGTGCAACAAAAATTCCAGATGATCTTGGCACCGCAGTTAATATTGTGACCATGGTCTTCGGCAACATGGGTTGGGATTCAGGTACTGGTGTTGCCTTTACACGTAACCCGGCAACCGGTGAACGAAAACTGTACGGCGATTATCTGTTGAACGCACAGGGCGAGGATGTTGTTGCTGGTATCCGTAACACCGAAAAGATCGAGACACTTGGTGGGCCATTACCAGAAGCTTATAAACAGTTCCTCGATATTGTTTCAAAGCTCGAGAATCATTATAAAGATATGCAGGATGTGGAATTCACCATCGAGCATGGTCGTTTGTGGATGTTGCAGACCCGCAATGGTAAACGCACCGCAGCCGCATCTGTGCGTATCGCGGTTGAAATGGTCAATGAGGGCATGATCACAAAAGAGCAAGCAATCGAACGTGTCAGCCCTGACGATGTTAACACACTGCTTCATCCACAGTTCAATGCAGAAGATTTGAAGAAAGCACACAAAGAAGGTCGCTTCTTTGCCTCTGGTGTGAATGCATCACCAGGTGCTGCAGTTGGTCAGGTGTACTTTGACGCTGATAAAGCTGAAAAGATGGCAAAAGAAGAAAAACAGGATGTCATCATGGTACGCCCGTTTACCAAGCCAGATGATGTTCATGGCATGCTTGCTGCCAAAGGTATTCTCACCAGTGAAGGTGGTGCCACCTCTCATGCAGCAGTGGTTGCCCGACAGTTTGGGGTACCTTGTGTTGTAGGCGCTTCCATGGTGAAAATCGACATGAACAAACGCATTATGACCTCGAATGGCAAAGAGGTCAAAGAAGGCGAATGGATCACTGTTGATGGTGGTACCGGTGAAGTTTTCCTTGGCAAGGTTCCACTGACCAGCCCCTCTCTTGAAGAGCAAAAAGAACTGATGACCCTGCTCACCTGGGCGGATGAAGTTGTTGACCGTGAGGGAATCCGCGAAAGTGTTAATGGTTCACCCACTACTGGTTTACAGGTATGGGCAAATGCTGATTATCCAAAGGATGCCCGTCGTGCTCGTGCGTATGGCGCCCGGGGTATTGGCTTGTGCCGTACTGAGCACATGTTCTTCGAACCCGTACGCCTGCCAACTGTTCAGAAAATGATCCTGGCTGAAACCCATGAAGAACGAAAAGCCGCTCTGGATATTTTGTTGCCTTACCAGCGACAGGATTTTGACGGTTTGTTCGAAGCGATGGATGGTTATCCTGTAATCATACGCCTGATCGACCCACCATTGCATGAGTTCATGCCTGATGAAGAAAAACTCTTTGAAGAGATCGTGACCATGCGCACGAAAGGTGAAACAAAGGGTCTGGCTGAAAAAGAGAAGATGCTTGCAGCCATTCGTGGATTGCATGAATCCAACCCGATGATGGGCTTACGCGGTGTCCGCCTGAGTATTTATATGCCTGAAATCGTCGAGATGCAGGTTCGTGCCATCTTTGAAGCAGCCGCTGATTGTACTCTGCGTGGTATCAAAGCCAAGCCAGAAGTCATGATCCCCCTTACTGGCACTGTTGGTGAGTTGGATTGGATCCAACCTCGTCTGGAAAGAATAGCTGCTCAGGTTATGGAAGAAAAGAAGGTGAAATTCGGATATAAATTTGGCACCATGATCGAGATCCCACGCGCAGCAGTTACCGCTGGTGAGATCGCCAGTCGCGCAGAATTCTTCTCCTTTGGCACCAACGACCTGACGCAGATGACCTTTGGATACAGCCGTGACGACGCTGAACGTAACTTCCTTGTGAAATATATTGAAGAAAAAATTCTGCCGAAAAACCCCTTCCAGACATTGGATCGTGGTGGTGTTGGCAAACTGATGGAAATGGCAGTCAGCGAAGGACGCAAAGCACGCCCCAGCCTCGAAGTAGGTATTTGCGGTGAGCATGGTGGTGATCCAGAATCCATCGAGTTCTGCCACCTGGTTGGAAACAACTATGTGAGCTGCTCTCCCTTCCGTGTACCTGTTGCTCGCCTGGCAGCTGCCAAGTACGCTTTGAAATATGCGAAGAAGTAAGATGTTCATATAAAAACCTGGAGGAGCAATCGGATGATTGCTCCTCTTTCTTTTAAGTTCTTGCTCTTTATAAAGCTGTCGGAAGACAGTTGCTGGCAACTTCAGAAGAGTTACTGCGAAAGGAAGGTTTGAAATATTTGCAGGTCAAAACTCTCGATGTATTTCGCTGCTGTCAAGAATATGCCCGTACGCGCTTTTTTTATGAAGCAATAGCAATGGTTTTTCACCTTTTGGAATTATATCCCGAATTATGGGATAAGGATAATCCCTTTTATTGATAGTGAAACGATTTTAAGATTTGCTATGCAGTTTCAGTCTGTGCTTCAGTTGCAGTCGGACGGATACCAGCCATCATCAACCCAAGTTCTTCCACGGTGGTGGTGGCGCAATCCACGATGCCAACGATCTCCCCTTCATAGATCACCGCGATCCGGTCAGACAATGCCCGTATTTCATCCAGATCTTCAGAAATCAACAGAGTAGCGGTACCTGCACTGCGCTGCTTGAGCAGGCATTGATGGATATACTCACTGGCACCGATATCCACCCCACGTGTGGGTTGGGCAGCGATCAACACCCCGGGTTTGCGTGAAAGCTCGCGTGCAAGGATCAGCTTCTGAATATTTCCCCCTGACAGGTTCTTCAATGGTGTGGTGTTAGAGGGTGTCTTGACGTTGTATTCTTCTACAAGCTCTGTGGTCTTCTTATCGATCATTTTGAAATTCAAGAAGGTGGCACGTGCATAGGGGGGCCGGTTATTGTCTTCGAGAATGACATTGTCCGATACAGAAAAGTCCTTGATGGCTCCTTCTTTCATCCGCTCTTCAGGGATGTAGGATTGACCAGCCATGATGTGCTGGTTAGGTGATGCGTTTGTGACGTCTTTTCCCATCAGCATGACCTTTCCCTGGCGTATTGGTCGCATCCCCGCCAGTGCTTCCGCAAGTTCGCGCTGCCCGTTTCCTGAAACACCAGCCAGCCCGAGAATCTCACCAGAGTGTAATTCAAAAGAGATAGATTTCAAGGCATCTGTACCTCGGTCACCTGCAACAGTCAGGTTTTCTACCTTTAAACGGACTTCACCGGGTTTAACTTCTGCTTTCTTGTATTGAAGGATCACGGGTCTGCCAACCATCATCTGCGCCAGTTCTGCTCTGGTCACTCCTTCATTTTTGACTGATCCAACCACCTTTCCATCGCGCAATACGGTGATGCGGCTACTGATCTTTAATACTTCATGCAGTTTGTGAGAGATAAAGATCAGAGCGTGTCCATCCTCTGCCATCTGCTGCAGGGTGATGAACAGCTCATCCACCTCCTGCGGGGTGAGAACAGCGGTAGGTTCGTCCAGTATGAGCAGGTCTGCACCCCGATACAGGGCTTTCAGAATTTCGACACGTTGCTGCTCGCCTACAGCAAGTTGCCAGACAAAAGCATGGGTATCCACTTTCAAGCGATATTTTTCGCTTATCTCCTGCAGGCGTTTTTCAACCCTGTCGAGATCAAGAATAGGACCACGGCTAGACTTTAACCCCAAAGCGACATTTTCCACTACTGATAAGGAGGGCACCAGCATAAAATGTTGATGGATCATCCCGATCCCGGCAGCAATCGCATCCTGTGGTGAACGAAATGTGACTTCTTCATTATTGATCTTTATTATGCCTTCATTAGGGCGATACAACCCGTAAAGCTGACGCATAAGAGTGCTTTTCCCTGCGCCATTCTCCCCCAGTAAAGCATGAATCTCACCTGCATGGACATCAAAATCTACATGATCATTCGCCAGCACTCCAGGGAATCTTTTTACTATCCCGTTCATGCTCATGGTTTGAAGGCGATGTTTATTTTTTGCCATGTGATCTTTTTCCATAATTTCCTGCTTCCTGTTATGAACCCTGCCACAAAAGCCTACTCGAGTGCTGTTCTGGCTGGGTCCGGATGGTCTGAAACCAGACCATCCGGATTCTGATGCATGTTACTGTTCTACTGGTCCCTTGAGAGGATCGATCGTGCCATCCATAATTCCCTGGATGGCGGCATCCACCGCCGCTTTGGCTTCGGCAGGGATTTCGATTGCTGGGTTGTATTGGATCATCAACCCTTCATTCTTAAAAGTCAACGTGTAGGATTTGTTCCCTAACACGCCTGCTTTTCGGCTGGTAATCATATCTTTGATAACGCCAGTCCAGTCATATACCTGGCTGGCAACGACTGTTTCGGGTGCAAGGTTGGTTTGATCCCATTGGGTACCATACCAGTAAGCACCTTTATCTTTAGCAATGCCAATTGCGCCTACCACAGATTGTGAAGAACCGGTCAACACATCTGCTCCTGCTGCGATGTGGGTTTCAGCAGCGCTTGCCATAAGGGCTACATCAGAGAATGACCCGGTATAGGTGACCTGGACATTGGCATTGGGGTTTTGTACCAGCGCGCCAGCTTTGAAACCATCGACATAAAGTTTTGCGTCACCGGCTTCAACCGGACCGCACACTCCCAGCACACCGGATTTCGACATGGCTGCAGCCAATACCCCCAGGGCGTATCCACCTTCCTGGGCTTCTGCTTGATAGGCAAAAACGTTATTGATGCCATCCGCCTGGAAAGTGTCCAGTGAGGTACCCCAGGCAAAACTGGTTTCAGGGAATTCAGGAGCGATCTGCTGTAGAGATGACCCATACTGCGAACCATGTGCGATTACTAGGTCATACCCCTGAGATGCATAGTCACGAATAGCAGCAGCTGCATCGGGGACTTTGAACATGCCTTCGGAATAGGCGATTTCCATCTTGGTTTCACCGCCCATTTCTTTCTGGACTGCCAGCAAACCTTCATACATGGATTGGCTGAAAGCTGCATCCGTAATGGAGCTGGGCATTACCACCGCAACCTTGAAGGGTTTTTCTTCTACTACTGCAGTGGTGGGGGTGACCACAATGATTTCCGGAGTACCGGCGACAATACGTGTCACTTCGATTGGCGGGGCTGCAGTTGGTGTAGCACAACCCGCCAACCCCAAAGCGATGATCAATAAACCAAAGATCAGGTATCCTTTTTTCATTTTTCCTCCATTCAGGTTAGTCTGATTACGCAAGATTGAAATCAAACGACTTCCACCTCTTCTCCAGAACTTGTCCTCCTTTCACCCCTTCGAAAGGGTTGTCAATGGATCATTAGTTTTCACCTCGTTCGAATATCTTTGTCAATGCTGCAGGGGCTGCCACTCTTTTCACAGCAAATGCCAGAGCAGCGATGGTAAGAATGTATGGCAGCATGACCGCAAAGTCAGAAGGAATGTTGATCCCTTTTACCTGAATCCACAACTGGAATGCATTGACAAAACTAAATATGAGCGAGCCAATTAAAACACCAGTCGGTTTCCAACCGCCAAAATAAACCAATGCTACTGCAATAAAACCCATTCCATTGGTAATATTCTCTTGAAAGAGGTTGATCAATGCGATAGAAAGGGACGCACCCGCAATTCCAGCCATCAACCCACCATAGGAGACAGTCAAATACCGCACAGCAGTAACACTGACTCCCAGGGAATCCGCAGCTTGTGGGTTCTGACCGACCGCCCGAATTTTCAAACCAAGGGTAGTTCTATTCAATACGAAGTTCGAAATAGGTACCATCAAATATGCGCCATACACAAGAAGGTTATGATTGAAAAAAGCCTCGCCAATGTAAGGGATACTTCCTAACAAGGGTATTTTTATTGCCTGAAATCCGTTGATCGATTCCACACTTCCCATAGTTAGCTTAAAGAGCAGAGTGGAAAGCCCCAAACCAAACAATTGTAAACCAATCCCGCTGATGCCCTGTTCGGCTTTAAGGGTAATGCTGATGAAAGCCATCAATAAACCCATCAACATGCCGGTGATCGCAGCTGCAAGCAATCCAAGCCAAACTGAACCAGTCTTCATACCAATAAAGAAACCAGTATACGCACCCATGAGCATGATCCCATCCACCCCCAGGTTAAGCACACCCGATGCCTGCGCAAAAGTCTCACCAAGTGAGGCATACAGGTAAGGTGTTGCCAGACGGATGCCAGAATAGATGATGCCAAAGAGAACTGGAAGAGTAAATAACTCAGCCATGTGACTGCCTCCTTGTTGCGCGATATCGAGACCATATATCAGCACTCACTACAAACAGCACGATCAAACCCAGGATCGTATCGATCAGAGCAGAAGGAACCTGCATAGAACGTTGCATTTTGTTCCCTCCGACCAGCAATGCGCCAAATAAAATCGAGGCGGGTATGGATCCCAAGGGATGCAGTTTACCAAACAGGGCAGCTACGATGCCGGAAAATCCATAACCAGCGGAAAGGTTTTCGAGCATGCGATGTGAGACGCCAGTGACCTCCACCGCACCAGCCAGACCAGCAAATACTCCCCCCAGGATAAGGGATAATGCCTGATAGAAAGGTACTGGTATGCCTGCATACCGAGCAGCCTCTGGGTTGGATCCCACAGCTCGAATACGGTATCCAATGCTGGTTCTCCACAAGAAGATGAATACGAGAACAGCTAGAATCACAGCGATGATCGCTCCGGAATGCAGCAGGGTGCGGGGCACCAGTTTTGTCAACCAGACAGCTTTGGGAAGGAGGGCGGATTGGGCTATCTGGGTGCCTGCTTCGAGTTCCGCCGGATCGATCATGGGTCCACGTAAGAGGAAGTTCGAAAGCTGCACGGCAATAGCATTCATCATTACAGTGCTGAGTATCTCGTTGACTCCAAGCCGTGATTTCAATATGCCCGGCAGTCCACCCCAAAGACCGCCAGCCAATATCCCACAAAGCAGCGAGAGTGGGAGAATAATAAATCGAGGCAGATTGGGCAAACCGACGGAAAATGCGGTAGCTGCCAACGCACCAGCAATGAACTGCCCCTCGCCGCCGATGTTGATAATTCCACCACGAAAAGCGATACAAACCCCCAACCCAACTAACAACAGGGGAGTGGCTTTGACCAGCGTCTGGGTGATGCCAGAGACATCTCCAAAAGCACCTTTGAGGAGTTGCCAGTAAGCTTCTAATGGATTAACTTTGAAGATAAGCAAAAGAAATGCTCCGATAAGTAATGCAGCGGGCACTGCCAGTAGAGGGAGCAGGGCATCGACTGTCTTGTTGAGAAATTCTCTGACATTCCATTTATCCTTCATTGGACAGGTTACCCTTTCGTTGCAAAGAATAGCCCCGGGCTCACACTAGAAAGAAGGGACTGAGTACTATCCTCGAGTGCGAACCAGACGCAAAGACAAGAATTTATCGTTGTATATGTTTAAGCCAAAAACTACGGGGATGTTCGCCAGATTGAAGAACACATCTTGAAATCGGATCAAAGAAGTGCCAATATTCAATTGAAAAATCTTTGATAATTCTTCATCGACAAGAATGCTGCGTATGTCTGAGGTCGAATAACATAATTCTTCCAACGTAAACTGATGCATGAATTCATAGATTGAGAGCGAATAGTCTGTATCATTTTGCTGCTGTTTGATCAGACAAGCAGGTATGAAGTTTCTTGAGAAAATGACGGGATGACTATCGGCGAAGAAGAGCCGTTGAATTTCCAGTAGGAATGATCCAGGATTAATCTCAAGCTCAGCAGCTATTTCTTCGGTTGCTTGAACCATGCCTGTCGTCAATATTTTCGTTGAAGGGGTATATCCGCTATCTTCAATGAGGTGGGGGAAGCTCCACAGGTTCATCAGTTGAGTGCGGAATTGAAGCGATCGTTTGTTGATGAAGGTTCCGTCTCCATGTCGGCGGATCACCACACCTTCATTAACCAGAGAATCCATGGCATTGCGAATGCTCGTGCGCGAAACACTGAACTCTTTTGCAAGCGTGGATTCAGAAGGCAGGCGACTGCCAGCGGGATAGATACCCTGCTGTATACGGCTGCGGATGATCTGGTTTATCTGGTCAATGATCGATTCAGGCTTCTTGAGTGCCATATATCATCAATCAAAAACTTATACGACTAATCAGGTAGGGAAAGCAAATAGATGACAAACGTCTAACGTCTCATTGATAGTAGCATTTTTTATAAGCAGAGTCAACGGTGAAAATACAGGAAATGGAGTCAAGAAGTCAGATATTTGTAAATATTTTTTTAATCGGACAATTAAGGTATAATATAGATTAATATGTTAAAATGCTAATGTATTTATTGCTTCCAGTTGGAGGTTTTTATATGAAAAAGAGCGAATACCTGGAAATCTATCGTCAAATGGTGGTCATTCGGCGATTGGAAGAGCAGGCTGCAGAACTGTATCAACAAGGAAAAATTGGCGGATTCCTGCACCTATATATTGGTCAGGAAGCTGTCAGTACAGGATTGATTTCTGCCAGAAAACCTGAAGACAGGGTGATCACAGCATATCGTGATCACGGTGTTGCGATCAATTGTGGTTTATCTGTCAATGAAGTGATGGCAGAATTGCTAGGCAAAGCCACTGGAGTTTCCAAAGGGAAAGGTGGCTCGATGCACATGGCGGATGTGAAGAAAAACTTCTGGGGCGGGCATGCCATTGTGGGTGCGCACCTTCCACTGGCAGCTGGTTTGGCGCTGGGGGATGCCTACAAGGAACGAAAAGCAGTGACCATCTGTATGTTTGGTGACGGAGCGACTAATATCGGATTCTTCCATGAAGCACTTAATTTATCGAAGGTGTGGAATCTGCCAGTGGTCTGGGTATGTGAAAACAACCAATACGGCATGGGAACCACAATTGCAAGAGCTTCTGCTGTTTCAGAAATCCGGCAGAGGGCATGCGGTTATGGGATGAAGAATGATGTGGTGAACGGAATGGATGTGTTGGCTGTGCGCGAAAAAGCTCTGACTGTTTTTGATGAAGTACGGAATGGAAGTGGTCCTCAACTTCTGGAAATCGAGACATATCGCTTTCGTGGGCATTCCATGGGTGACCCAGAGCGATACCGTAAACAAGAAGAAGTACAAGCCTGGGAAGAAAATGATCCCATAGGGATCTTTCACAAATACCTTCTTGCACAGAAAATTGCCACCGAAGCTGACCTGCAGAAAGTAGTTCACAATGCTGAAGATGAAGTAAAAGCGGCGGTCGAATTTGCTGAATCAAGCCCGGAACCAGCACCGGAAACTTTATATGAAAATGTTTATGTAGAGCCGTAGAGAAGGGAAGGAACTATGGCAAAAATCACGATGCGCGAAGCAATCTCACAGGCACTGTGGGAAGAAATGGAACGAGACCCCGATGTTTTTATCATGGGGCAAGAAGTGGGTGTATGGGGCGGTACTTATGCGGTGACAAAGGGATTCTTTGATCACTTTGGTGCAAAACGGGTACGTGATACTCCCATTGCTGAAAGTGCGATTGTTGGATCTGCCATTGGTGCAGCATTAACAGGATTACGACCTGTGGCAGAATTGATGACGATCAATTTCGCTTTTGTTGCGATGGATCATATTGTGAATGAAGCTGCCAAAATGCATTATATGTTTGGTGGGCAGATGGTACTTCCCCTGGTTATTCGCACGGTAGGTGGTGGCGGGCGCCAATTGGGTGCCACGCACTCGCAGACACCCGACGCCGTTTTTGCACATTTCCCTGGGTTGAAGGTAGTATCACCCGGAACACCCGCAGATGCGAAGGGGTTGTTGAAAGCTGCCATCCGTTCGCAGGATCCGGTAATGTTCATCGAGCACGCCACGTTGTATCAAAGTCGGGGAGAAGTGCCCGATGGTGAGTATACCGTTCCAATTGGGAAATCGATTGTTCAACGACCCGGGAAAGATGTCACCATTGTGACTTATAGTAAAATGCTGGAAATTTCGCTTAAAGCTGCAGAAAAGCTTGCGGTTGTAGGAATAGATGCGGAGATTGTCGACCTGCGAAGTTTGCGTCCATTGGATATGGGTCCAGTGATAGAAAGTTTTAAAAAGACCAACCGGGCAGTAATCGTAGAAGAAGGATGGTCTTCATACGGGGTGGGGGCGGAGGTATCTTCTCGTATATACGAACAGGCGTTTGATTATGTGGATGCACCAATCAGAAGAGTGGCGCAAAAAGAAGTTCCCTTGCCATATAACCGTGTACTGGAGCAAATGGCTATACCGGATGTGGATAGTGTCGTTGCAGCAGTGAAGGAGGTGCTTTGATGGCTGAAGTGATCAATATGCCAAAATTGGGTTTTGATATGGCTGAAGGCACTCTGGTACGCTGGGTAATTGCAGAAGGTGAAACAATTTCAAAGGGCGCGGTATTGGCAGAAATTGAGACAGATAAAGCCACCGTAGAAGTGCAATCCAGTGCAGAAGGTGTGGTTTACCGCCATCTGGTAGAGATGGGAACGGTTGTGCCCGTTGGAAAGCCCATTGCCATCGTGGCGGCACCAGGTGAAAAGGTGGATGAAAACCAGTTGCCAGTTGCAGAAAATCCTGCGGAAAATGAAGCTAAACCTTCACCTGAGAGACAACCTGCTGCATTGGTGAAACCAGCCAGTTCATCAGGGCAAAAGGCACTTGAACCAGAAATGTTGCGGATCAGCCCAATTGCCCGGAGGATGATTCGCGAAAATAATCTTTCGGCTGAAGGAATCAGGGGAACTGGACCAGATGGAAGGATCGTCAAAAAGGATATCGAGCAGTTGCTTAACCAGCCAAATGCAATAGAGCAAAGTGTTTCAACAGTTCCGATACATCTCTATCCATTGGGAGAAATTCCCGCAGATAAGATCATCCCGATCAACCGCCTGCGGGCTACCATTGGTAAACGGATGGTCGAATCCGTCCAGAGAGTCCCTCAATTCTATGTTACCCATGAATTTGATATGGAAGCACTGATGGCTCTTCGCACGCAGATCAATTCCATGCTGCCAGAGAATGAAAAAGTTTCAGTGAATGATTTCATTATAAAAGCAGTAGCGCTGACTTTACGGCAATTCCCCAACCTAAATTCGGTTTTGCAGGAGAATTCCATCATCCACAAAGGACCTGTAAATGTGGGCGTGGCTGTAGCTGTGGAAGGTGGTTTGTTGACGGTGGTGGTGAAAGATGCAGATCAGAAACCCCTGCGGTTGATATCTTCTGAAGTAAAAGAAATGTCTGGCAGAGTACGTTCGGGCAAGGTGAAACCGGAGGATATCGAAGGCTCGACGTTTTCTATCAGCAACCTGGGCATGTTCGACGTGGAAGAATTCGTTGCCATCATCAACCCGCCCGAATCAGCCATCCTGGCTGTAGGAACAGCCAGAGAAATGCCGGTGGTAAAAAATGGCGTAGTGCAGGTGGGAATTCGTATGAAGGCAACGCTTTCAGCCGATCACCGCATCACAGATGGAGCAGAAGCTGCCCAGTTTTTGCAAAAACTGGCAAAGCATATCGAGACTCCGGTCAGCATGTTGATATAGGGAAATCCCCCACTTGAGAAAGCATCTGGTGGGGGAAATTGTTCCTGTAAAGATTACGCAACCTTTTTTCTGTAAATTTGAATCATAAATATCCATGTTTCTTTAATAATCCACAGATCAAGCAAAACAATACCTTTTCCCAATCTGCCATTCTTCGCTGGTTTCCATCAGCAGCGCTGTCACCAACCGTAAACAGGACGCTTCATTCGGGAAAACGCCAACCACCCTGATGCGACGTTTGATCTCTTTGTTACTCGCTCCAGGCTATTTGTAGTGCGAATTGACCTGCGGTGCTCCAGTGGGAAATCAAACATGGTAAATCCTTCTGCCAAGTTTTCCTCCATCCAGGCAGAAAGCCGAGAAGCAGAGACCGCATATTTCTGGATGGCCGCTTGCAAGCCCTTTTCAGCAGTATTCCGATCAGCTGCATTGAAAATCGCCCGAATGTCAGCGGCCACTTCGGCTTTCATGGATTGTCTGACGACATAGGAACCCGCATTCTGCTGCAAATGGAACTGGCAGCGCTGCCTGGAACACTCCCGTAAACAGCTCTTCTCGTGGCTCCCAGGCCCTCATGACTGTCACTGATAATCAGTCTCACTCCATTCAGCCCCCGAACTTTCAAGCTTTTCAAGAAGTCTTTCCAGTGGATTTCCTGTTCACTCAGAGAGACAGAAACCCCTAAGACTTGCCGCTCGCCTTGGGGGGTGATCCCGGTGGCAATCAGGACCGCAGCGTCCCGAATTTGGCTGTTTTCACGCACTTTCTCATAACGAGCGTCCAGATACAGGTATGTTATCGATCCAAGCGGCCGATTTCGCCATTCCTGTAAGGTCTGATCCAATTGGGCGGTGACCCGACTGACCTGTTCAGTGGAAATCTCAAAACCACATAACCTCTCGGTGATTTCTTTCACTTTGCGGGTTGAGACCCCCATCACATACATCTACGCCAGGGTGGCTGTCAAGGATCGCTCACTGCGTAACCCTTTTTCCAGTGCGGTCGGAAAAAAACCTCCTTCCCGTACCTGGGGAATGGCAAACGTCACTTCGCCCACCCGGGTCTTAACCGTCTTGGATTTGAAGCCGTTGGCGGGTCCCTGCCGCTCTGCGGTTCGTTCGTACTCATCGGCATGCAAGTATTCTGTACGTTCTGCTTGCATGAGGTTGTTGAGCAGTACCCGCAACATCTCTGGAACTGCCTGAGGTCCATTCTGGGTAATCTCCGCTACTAATTCCGGAGACAGACTATAACCATTTTGGTGAGTCATGTTGTTCTCCTATGTTGGTTTAGTCACCTTTAGGATACTTCTGACTCACCTCTTTTGTTAAGGTTCATGATTTTACAGAAAGAATGTTACACCTACCCCCAAAAAAACAATAGTATTGAAGTGAAGAAATGAATTAATTTATGTTAATTTCTACCAATAGAAGGTTGAGCAGAAATTAATTTTGGAGGAAGCATCTTTAAACTACTAATTTATGCTTCTGAAAGATATCCATTTTTATTTAGCATTTTTGTGATCGGATTATTAATACGGTCTTTTTAATCATTTACTTGACGTACAGAAAAAATCTATCAATTACCATCATTTGAGTCCATAAACCAGATAGTTTTCATCTGTATATGCAAAGTTAAATGAAGCAACTAGAAATGTGGATGATTCAAAAAGTTCTACTTGTTTTTGGTCCCAATTAAAAACCTTATTATAAGAATAGTTAATTTCTCCTTCGTTATTTTCCAATATACTAAAATGGCCTAATACAATTAATACTGGCCTATTTTGGTTCATCTGAATCATTTCTGCATTAAGAAGTAAATCTTTCAACGAAAGTGTGTTATCTGATTTTGTAGTCCACGAAACAATATTGCTGAAGCGATGTTCCCGTGGGAAATAAATCAAATTGTCTACATAATAGGGTAGTGACTCCATAATGTAATCAGGTTCAGCTACAATGATGGCGTTGCTATATTTGCTAGATGTGAGCAGAAACTGACCAAATTCTTTGTTTGAACTTCGTGCTGATGTAATGTCAGAATTAATATTTGCTATTCCGACCAAAATATTGACCAGGATAATGAGTGATAAACTTGCGAAGCCTGCCTTGTATAGGGTCGATTCCAATTTTGAAGATACCCTTTTACAGGATTGTTCTTGATACATCCAATAAAGAGTAATCATAAAAATGATGAACAATCCTTGATGGCGATAATCTCCTTCATAGATTATCTGAAATAGAACTCCAAACGAAATTATTGCAATTGCTGCTGAAAATAAATATACAGGTTTTTTATAAAAACCTAGGATCAATGCAACCAGTAAAGTGATAGAAAGATAAGATGGGATGAAATATGGAATAATTTTATAGAAAGTTTTATCAGGATGGAAGGTTGCTGCAAAAAATGATGAGAAAATATTCTGGATATTCATTCCTTTGCCAAAATCGGTCACGATAGAGTCTTCTCTTGGAATGGTGAACAACAAATTAAGAGCAATCCCCAAAAAAACAATGACAATTGGCGCAAGAAATCGCAAAAAGAAATGGACATCTCTCTTACCAGAGCTGGAATAATCTTCAATAATCCAAATTACAAGTATCATTACTACAAAAATTAAAGAATGCACGTTTGTATTTGCAAGAAGTGCTAGAGTCATTGATAACCAAAGAGGATAACGATCTCTCTTTTTATAAAGGATTGGCACAATAAACAGCAATAGCATGCTTAATCCATAAGGTCGAGCCATTACTGCATACTCATAAAGAGGTAGACCACAAAAAATGAAAATGGTTTTAAACCAAAGAGGGAATGGCGAATATATCGTGAAGAGCAATACAGAACATAAAGCGATTGCAATACTAGTTATTGGGAGAACAAGGGGTGAATCAATAATTGATACCTCAACATATAAAAGTAAATGCCAAAGTAAGGGATGTCCGTCATGCTTTAGCAATTGATAAAGATCAGATATTGAATTGGCATCTCTTGCTATCGATAAAGATCTAACCTCATCTCGCCAAAATTCATGCTTTAAATCCGTGAAAATTACGATTGAAAGCCAAATAATAAGAATAAGCAGACAAAATATTGATTTTTGGAGTTCAATATTTCGTTCTTTTAAAATTAATGTCTTAATCCAATTTTCTGTTTTACGCATGAAAAAAATTCATTCTTAAGATCAAATTGAAGTACAAAATTGCGTGTTCTAAAAAGGAAAAATAAAAATACTATTGTGCATTTTGAATTGGATCTTCAATCCATCGTGTTTTTACAACAGTGATAAACACCAGTATCAGTAATGAAAGCATTAAGGCAAAAAAATTATTTCCAAAGAACAGGAATTTATTTGTATAAGAGTATAAGGTTGAAGAATACAAGATGGAAAAAACAATAATGATCAATACCAAAGTAACGCTCTTTTTCTTTCCAGCAGAAAAAGCGTCAATATCCATAAAATACGTAGCAAAAGGAGCTGCAAGGATTGACAAAGTATAGTCATGGCTTATAGATGGTATCAGTAAGGCAACAAGTGTACTGGTAAAAAATAATTCTTTACTGAATTTGTTCTGGTTTCTTTTAGCAACGAAAATAATAATGATGATCAAGCATGCAATTGCTAAACTCATGAAAGCAATTTGTAAGAAAGTAGAATGATTATATATTTCATTGGCTGCAATTTCAGGCGATACATTATTAATAAAAAGGAAATAGGAACGAATTGAATGATTACCGATCCAACTTTGAGGATTAATCGACTGAGAAATAATTGCCTTAACGAATTGAACAAAAACGTTTGTCCCCATAATGAAGAAAAGCGCAAAATTGATTAGCGATAAGGTGATCACAATTTTTAAATTATCTTTCCATGCTTTCCAATCTTTAATAAGTAAAAAGATAAAAATAAACGGATACAGTTTCAATTGAACTGCCAGGCTAAAAAATAAATATGCTAAAAATTTTAATTTAGGGAATCTAAAAAAAACCAAAATGGCAAGTAAAGCAAAAAAAACTGCAATTATATTGAATTGCCCTCGCTCCAATTCAAATTGAAAACCATAAGATAAAGCACCTGTAACACCAATCAGGGCAAGAAGAGCATAGTTTTTAGTCGATTTATTAATGATTATAGGAAAAATCCATGTACAAAAGAAATAGCAAAAAATTGAGAATAATGTAATTATCCGGTAAGCAAAAGAAAAATCGAATAATAACAATGGACTAAATAATATACTGGTAAGGGGTGGGTACAGATTTTTACCAATGTAGGGCGAGTGAAATGCAACGAATTCTTTACTATAACTGAGTATTTGCCTTAGATCTTCTCCAATAGGATCAATCGCAGGGAGATATGTAAAGAATTGCATTACATGTTCGCGCAAAAAAATTGGCTGAATGAAAAAATAGAGATAAGTAATAAAAAAACCAATAAATACCCAGAAAGAGTATGGGATTTGTAAAACTCGTAAAGTAAGGCTACGCAGATTTTGTCTTTTCATCAAATCATTTTATATCAAGTTTCATGGTCCTGCATCATACAATCGTTGATAGATATGATAGAACTCGCAGATCTGTTGGATATACTGGCGGGTTTCTTCGATGTCGATCACTTCGAAGAACAGGTCGGGGTCATCACCCGAAAGCTGTTTCCAGAAGTAAGCATTCCCGGGTCCGGCATTGTATGCTGCTAATCCAAATAGAGTACCTCCATACTCTTCACTTTGACGGGAGAGATAGCGGGCGCCTAGCCGGATACTGACATTGGGGCGATAGAGGTCATCGGCGGTGAAATCCACAGGCCAACCGATCCAGCCAGCGATCTCAGCGCCGGTATCGGGCATGATCTGCAGCAACCCGCGGGCGCCTGCGCTGGAATAGACAAACCCTTCGAACATGCTTTCCTGCCGCATGGAACTATAGAGAAGGTAGGGGTGTAATCCCTCTTCTTTTGTAGCACTTTCTACCAGATCTGAAAAATAAGCACCAAAACGGATGTGATTGAAATACAGAGGTGCTGTAAAAGTGGCATCATCGTTCATGCCTGCCAGAGTCAGCACCTGGCGGCTGGCGAAAATAGCTGTTCGGTAAAAACCGTGATCGAGTGCCCAATTCATGATCAAATAGGTTGCTACTGGATCGTTTTCATATCCTGTGCGCAGGTTTTCCAGTTCCTGGCGGGCTTCTGTGAATAAACCGACCTCCCAAAAGGCAGCGGCGCGCTGCATGCGGGCATCTTGTGCAAGGGCACCCAGACTGGAGAGGTCTGTTTCTGTGGGAAGGGTGAACGTGGTGCGCAGCCAGCCTTCTGCCAGAATGCGCTCCTGATTAAGATCGTATTCGGTGGAATAGTTGGAAATGGATTGCAGTGGTTGTAAACCAGCCAATACCTCGCGCGCCCGTTCAGAATAATAACTGCCTGGATCGAGGGAGGCTGCCAGGTTGAAAGCTTCTTGAGCTGCATCCGTGTTGTTCTGTTTCTGCTGTACTTTTCCGATCCAGAATTGAGCCATCGCCTGGTCGGCGGCATTGGTGCCCAGCACCAATACCCTTTGAAAGACCTGCAGTGCCTGCGCATAGGCTGCAGTGCGGTAATAATCTATCCCCGCAAGGAAGAGAGCACGATAGGCATCTTCAGAGGTGGGATATTCATTGATAATGCGCTCAAAGGTGACCGCGGCATCAGAAATCTGGTTGTTGTCTTCCTGGATGCGGGCTGCATAAAAAAGGAATGTGGGGGCTTCGGGACGGGTGGAGTAGCGGGCGACAAAATCCAGCAGCGTCTGAGCTGCCTGGTCATATTTCCCCAGCTTGTTCCACTGTGTCCATGATTTTTCATCCCATGCGGACGCAAAATAAGTGTCATCGGGGTGGTCACGGATAAGATTATCCCATTCATTGATAGCGGCATCGTATTGACCGATCCCATTCAGGCTTAGCGCGTAGAAATGATGAGCTTCACCGGGATGGTCGGGATTTTCTTTGATATACCGGTTGAATAATTCTGCCGCTACGCTGTACTGCCCGGCGTAATAATCCACCTTGGCGCGCTGGTAATCATCCACGGGTACATCGTTTTCCACCAGCACGACCAATCCAGCATAGGCATAATAGGATCGGGGGTAATTGATAAGGGATTCTTGAAAACGGGCAAAAGCTTGCTCTGTCATGCCCAGCGCCAGGTATTCCTGCCCGGCGAGGTAGTTCATCTGCGCTTTGATGTAATCATTGTTGGTACTGTTGAGGATCCCCATGAAAGTGCGCAGCGCGTTTTCGTGGTCACCCATGGTAACGTAGGTTTGACCGACCTTCACTGCCTGGAAAACCGGGTCGCTGATCTGGTCAGAGGCGAAGGCAGCTTCATACGCAGACAGCGCACCATTCAGGTCGCCGGCAGCGGTCAGGGCATCTCCCCGCAGCTCCTGCACATAGGCATTGAGCACGCCGGGTTTGGCATCGAGGTATTGTTGGAAGGTGGCAGCCGCTTCAGCATTACGCAATTGAGCCAGGTACACCTCACCCAGTAGGAAAAGCGCTGTGGGGTAAACGGCTGTTGCTTGGTAATTTTCTGTCACGGTGGTCAGTGCCTGAATGGCAGCGGTGTAATCTTTTTTAAGATATTGCGAGTGACCAATTCCGGTGAGTGCAGCTGCCTGTGTTTCAGCATCAGTTGCCTGCGAAAATGCCAGAGTATATTCCTGCAGGGCTTCATCGTATTGCCCGCTGAAAAGCAGCCAATCTGCCTGGTCAACCCGCACGGCAGGGACCGGGGTGGGTGTTGGGGTAGGTGTTGCGGTGGGTGATGGAGTAGAGGTGGATGTGGGGGTATCCGTTGGTCCGAGCAGCCCGGATTCGCGAATGCTTTTCGGAATGAGATTGCAACTGCTGATGAAACTCAGAACGATAATTGAGACAATCGTAATATTTATAAAAAGGCTGGCTTTTTGAGCGCGCATGATTTCCTTGTAAAACGAATAATTATTATTATCTGCAGAATTATATCCTATACAGGAATGGGTGATGAAAAAAGGGTTTTCTTGGTGATGCTTGATAATAACGGTTGAGACTCATATTGTGAAACGCTACAATATTTACCGCTTCAATCATCAACCAGTAATTTGTGAATCAAACCCTTCCTATAAACCAATTTACAATGAAAATCTTCTTCACGGGTAAACCCGCATTTCTCCAACACGCTGATTGAGGCTTTGTTTGCGGGATCAACAATGCCAAAAATCTCTGGTAAGCGCGTGTTCGTTTCCACAAATTGCACCATCAGAGAGACAGCCTCACGCGCATAGCCCCGCCCCTGATGCTTTTGCTCGATGGCATAACCGATCTCGATTCCCTGCTCAATCTGGCTCAAGCCAACATGCCCGATCAATTCCCCTCCATCCAGTATCACCCCCAGAACAAACGGTTGCTGCGCCAATTCGATAGGTGTTACGTAAGCTGCAATTAAATGAGCCAATACCTCCGCGGCTTCTTCTTCATTCCGGTACACTTGGTCAGGCAAAAACCGGGCCAGGGAATCTTCGCAGCTCATCTGGAAGATTTTCTTGGCATCTTCCAGCACCAATTTTCGGAGAGAAATTTTTCCAGATGGCTGAGATTGCCCAGTTTCTGATTCATCTCCTTCACTGTAAATACGCATTTTATGTCCTTAAATATAAATAAATTTTCTCGGTGCCAGATAATTGGTCAATTTTCTTTTTTTCGAATATTGATCCATAGAATAATTCACTACCGACACCCATAATGAATAATGTATAAACAGTGAAAAGAATATCTTTTCACTGATACGAATTTGGTAACTAATACTACTCTTCATCTTTATGGCAAAAATTTTAAAATCGACTGTGTTTGCCAATAAAAAATGCAATTACGTATCATAAACAAAGTCTATGTGATAAGGATCTGGATTGCAACTGCCTGCCAATGGTAGCAGGTACGGAACAAGCCCGGTTTGAGGTATGACATAATCGATAATAAAAATTTTCATCAATAACTTCTGTGTGGGTATTCTCAGGAAAAAAGTGCAGTAAACACATATCCCCCGCTGACCATTAAAACATTACTGATACTATGCATTAAAACCGGGTACAGTATACTTTTACATCTTTGATAAACTATTCCTTGGATTGTTCCAAGCACAAAAGCATAAATTACCTGAAAAAAATTAACTTCAAAGGTCAATGGCATTAACGACCAATTGATATGTGCAAATGCGAATAATACTGATGCTAATATTACCTCCAGGGTTAAGTTGCCTTTGATTTTGATACTTTTCCCGAATGAATAGGTCAGAAGAATAATTGGCAGTGCCCGGAATAAAACCTCTTCAGCCGGTCCGCTTAAAAGTAACTGGAATCCCAGAGTTCCAAGAATATTTTTTCCATCCAGTGGGAAAGCATAGGAAGGAAGTTGGTTGTTCACAACCATCAAGGTGTGCTGAGCTATTGAAATCGCAGTAAAAGCAAGCCCAAATAATATAACGGATTTAATTCCTGTTTTCTTGTCACCAAGACGGAAAAAGAAATCGAGATTCAGCAGCTTGCTCAAGAATAGGATAATTAGAAGCGCGATGATTAATTCGAATGCATGATGGATCGAAATTTCAGCGAAACTGTCGTAGGGATCGATTTTCTGATAGGGGATAACAGAAGCAATTAAATGTCCCGTTTTCCCCAGAAAAATCTGCACAGCAAGTAATACGATAAAAACAATCACTCCGAATGCTACTCTGTTGCGTTTTAATATTTTCATTTTATAACACTTTCTTGATTGATTGTTTGTTTGCTGGAAATTTTCTTTTTTCGCATCTTGCCAACGAGAATGATCGTCAAATATGAAGCGATTATTGCCAGGGTTATATCTATTATGATCCGCAACAAAGCATCAGCAATATAGCCGGAAAATAATAAGGGCATAAACAAAAGAAATGCTGCCCAATTCAAACCGAAAATCTGGAACCCGAATTTCACTGCTCTGTGTGTGAAAGAATACTCAATTCTATTGTTACCTAGTAGAACAAATACAACTCCGATAATGAATCCCATCAGGATTGTCCAGGTTAATGTAAGCAAAGGTCTGGTTTGAACTCCAGATTGGATCAATCCCGAAAAATAAACGATATATCGACCAACCAAGAATATTCCCGAAAAAGCCAATAATGTTTTAATTTTTTGGCTGAGGGTAAATGCTGTTGCGGGTTGATCCTCAACTTTATCAGTTTGCAGCAGGCTAAGCAAAACGCTCATCACAAAAACGGGTATCGCATCGCTGAGACCAACAACAAATTCCTTAATTAGCGGATTGCCAAACAGAGAAACTCCCTCGAGCATTGCAATCAGCCAAAGAAGAGCTATTGCCGACCCATAACGCAAACCTTTCTTTATACCTTCTCCAGGTATTTCATTCCTGATGCGTAAAAACACAAATGCGACACTCGAAAAGGCGAATAAAGCCCAAAGCGAAGCAGTGATTTCTGTCCCCAGGATACCAGTCACAAAACTAAAGGCAGGATTCTCAGGAATAGTGCTGAACGGACTCGAAACAACATGTAAAAGAATATCCAGCGCTACACCGACCAATACGATAGCTACAACTTTAATTATTTGATTTTTTTTCATATGAACCTCACTCCAGTTGAGAATTTATGAATTCTCATCATCATCGATAACCGATTTTTCAATTTCTGTCAGATTTGACAGAATTTTTTCGAGTAAATGCCTTGTTCTTACAATATCTTCTAAATTAATTTCCTTAAACATTTTGCCTCTAAATATTTCTCCTTTTGGATCCGTTCGCTTCCAGAAATCGTGGCTCTCATCCGTCATTCTCAACCTGGTAGCTCTGGCATCCTTCTTATCTTTTTCGAGTTTCAGCAGTCCTTTCTGCTGAAGTTTGATAGCCACTTGCTTGATGTTCTGGTGAGAACTCCCCATTGCATTGGCAACTTCTTTCAGGGTTGGGGGCGAATCGAAGAGGCTATTGATCGTCTCGGATAAAAACCATTGGGTGGTTGTTACATTAAATTCTTTAAGTTCTCTTTCAAGAAGCGTATTCATCTTATTTGAAATGATCAGTAAAAGTCCAAAGATCATTGCCTGATCAGGAACTAAATCTTTCTTATTTGAATTCATAGCTGCACCTCCATCAATACATTTTATACGCTCCGGTCATAAAAGATAACATATTACCTAAATAGATAATATATTACTTATTAAAATTTGTCAAGGCTTTTTGATGTAAATTGGTTAATTCATTTCTCTACACCTGATTGCTATCAGTGTAAACTCTTTGACAGTTTATTCATTGCATGTTAAACTTTCTTTTACAGCATGCAACGCTCTCGGGTGAGGGCGTTTTTTATGCAAAAACACTGTACTGTGGATAGGTATTATGAAAATTGTATGCACCGGTTCTGTAGCATATGACTACCTGATGAAATTTCCAGGCTATTTCAAGGACCATTTACTCCCCGATCAACTTGAATCTGTCTCTCTTTCTTTTCTTGTTGACCAGATGGTGAAGCAGCGAGGCGGCGTTGCACCCAACATCGCATATACTCTGGCTTTACTGGGTGAGAAACCCCTATTGTTCGCCACTGTAGGAGAGGATTTCGAGGATTATCGCCAGTGGCTCGAAAGTAAAGGAATTGATACGCGCTATGCCCGCGTGATCCCTGGAAAATTCACAGCCTCCTTTTTTGTGAATACTGATCTTTCCAATGCGCAGATCGCCAGTTTCTACACCGGCGCTATGGCAGATGCGGCAAGTATGTCAATTGCTGAATTGAAAGACGAGAAACCCGATCTGGTAGTGGTTTCTCCTAATGCACCGGATGCAATGCTGCAGTATGTTGCAGAATGCCGTCAGTTGGGGATTCCATACCTGTATGATCCCAGCCAACAGTTAGCCCGGTTGGGAGGGGCAGAATTATGCGAGGGAGTAACTGGTGCGTATAGCTTATTCGTGAACGATTACGAATTTGGGCTGTTGAAAAAGCATACCTGCCTTTCTGATAAAGAGATTGAAAACCAGGTGAACATCCTGGTGATCACTCGAGGCAAGAATGGTGCTGATATTTATACTGAAGGAAAAAACTATCACATCCCGGTGGTGCCAGAGACTCGTATCACTGACCCAACTGGTGTAGGGGACGCATTCAGGGGTGGTTTCTTGAGCGGCTGGCGGATGGGCTTAGACTGGCAGACCTGTGGGCAAATGGGTTCGCTGGCAGCCACCTACTGCCTGGAAAACGTAGGCACGCAAAGCCATTCTTTCACCCCGACTGAATTTGTGACCCGTTATCGCCAATACTTTGACGACCAGGGCGCACTGGATGTATTTCTTAAATAAATATGTTTCGGGGGAACTCGGCTTTTTATAAACTGGAGGAATGTTATGTCCAATTTTGACGTAAAAGATATGAAACAGGCAGAAGGTGGAAGGTTGCGCATCGAATGGGCTGAACGAGAAATGCCCGTGCTTCGCCAGATCCGTGAACGCTTTGCCAAAGAACGCCCACTGGAAGGTATACGCATGTCAGCTTGTCTGCATGTTACCACAGAGACAGCCAATCTCATGCGAACATTACAGGCAGGCGGGGCAGATATCGTATTGGTGGCTTCAAACCCTTTATCCACACAGGATGATGTCGCAGCATCACTGGTTTCTCATTACGAGATCCCAGTGCATGCAATCAAAGGTGAAACCAATACCGTGTATTACAAACACATCGAAGCTGCTTTAGCACATAAACCTCATATCACGATGGATGATGGAGCAGACCTGGTGAGCACGCTGCATAAATCTCATCGCGACCTGCTGGATACCATGCTGGGTGGAACCGAAGAAACCACCACCGGTGTGATTCGCCTGCGTGCCATGGCAGCTGATAAAGCACTTGCCTTCCCGGTTATTGCTGTCAACGATGCTATGACCAAGCACTTCTTCGACAACCGCTATGGTACAGGGCAATCGACTCTGGATGGCATCGTGCGTGCGACTAACGTGCTGCTATCTGGCAAGACCTTCGTGGTTTCTGGATATGGCTGGTGTGGTCGTGGGCTGGCATCGCGTGCTCGTGGAATGGGTGCCAATGTGATCGTGACAGAAGTAGATCCTTTGCCCGCCTTGGAAGCCGTCATGGATGGTTATCGGGTGATGCCAATGGAACAGGCAGCCGGCATTGGTGATATTTTCTGCACGCTGACCGGTGATTTGAATGTGCTGGATAAACATCATTTTGAACTGATGAAAGATGGTGCGATCATTTCGAACTCTGGTCACTTCAATGTAGAGATCAACATTCCTGCGTTGGAAGCAATGGCAGTAAGCAAACGATTAGTCCGCCCATTTGTAGAAGAATATGTGATGAAAGACGGTCGCCATATTTATCTATTGGGTGAAGGCCGCCTGATTAACCTCGCCGCCGCCGAAGGGCATCCTGCCAGCGTGATGGATATGTCCTTTGCCAACCAGGCACTCAGCGCTGAGTACATGGTGAAACACCACAACGAATTTGAAAACAAAGTGTACTCTGTACCAGAACCCATTGACCGAGAGATCGCCCGCCTGAAACTGGAATCAATGGGCGTCAAAATAGATGTATTAACTGATGAGCAATTGAAGTACTTGAATTCCTGGGAATCAGGTACATAGCTTTTTTGATCGAATAGGGCTGTCCTGATATTATTCACTCTGGACGAGACAATTCCTCACACTGAGGTAATCTTTCGCCAAACTTGAGAAGAGGTATCAGGGCAGCTTTTTGTTTTGATATCGAAGCGATTACTCCACCAGGATTCCCATATTTCCTAAAACACTCCAGGAACTAAGAAAAGTACCAATATCCCTCTGATAGATCAGATTTCCATCCAGAATAGTCACATATTGAGGATCGTATCCTATTACCATGACGGTATGTTCCCAATTGGCTACCGTAACGCTGGTACCGCTTGAAGCAACATAAGTAGAAGAGCCTGCCCCTTGCCAGACATTGCCAATAACCCAAACCATCACTGGTCTGCCATTTGCTATTTCACTTTGAATGGTATCGAAAGTCATCCAGTACTGATCCCAAGCATTCAATCCATAAGCACGTAATAAAGCTGCAACTGGTCCTGCGTAGACGCCATAGGATGCGGGCGGAAGTTGTCCTTTTTCATCATAAATGCTCCCAACGAAACCTTCATTCGGATTATCTGATGAGGGAAGCTGGTTGATGAAATCTGTTTCTGAAATGGAAAACCCAAAATATGCTGCAAAATCCACTGCAGTGCGTGATTCACAATCCAGGTTGGCAAATTGCGGATACCCCGAAATGTCTGTGATGTATGCTTCTGAAGGCAATCCTTCAGGAGGAGGAACTGTAGGTAAAGGCGTCTCTGTTGGAGAAGGTGTGAATGTAGGGGTAAAGGTTGATGTGGGTGTGGGGGTATCAGTAGGTGTAGGGGTGTACGTTACCGTAAAAGTAGGGGTAGGGGTTGCAGGCTGAAAAGGTGTGAACGATGCGGTTGGTGTCAGACTGGGAAATTCAGTCGATGTGTTCGTCCTGGTATGGATCAAATTGAGAGGTAAAGCCGCTTTTACTGTGTCTACCTGTAACATACCGAAAAAAGCCGCGCAAATCAGTCCGGTAATGCATATCACCGAAGTAAATAGAACCGTCCAGATCCAGGCTTTTTTGCTCACAACAATATTCCTGATCTTTCCTTAAGGGGTTTGAACCAGAGTTTATTTGACGATGATGTACATGTAAAAAGGATCGCCAAATGCCATGCCATCTGGGTTATATGCTGACCATGCGCTTCGATATTCGCCCGGTTCTTCAGGAGCGGTAAATGTGATTTGAATAGTCGCTTCTGATCCGGCGCGAGCCGGATAGAGTGCTTGTATGGTATCAGCGCCCATTTCAGAACCGCCAGTAAAACGCAGTTCGTATCCTTCATCCCAGTTACAACTCCCACTATTTTTTACCTGCCAGCGTTTATCCAATGTTGACCCTGGTGCAACTACAGTGCCATCTTCAATTGTCAGGTCAGATAGATAAGTCAGGTTATCAATACAATCCAGGCTGTTTTCTTCGGGCTCCTGTGTGGTGATAGCAGTTTTCGTTGGCTCGAGAGTGGGTGCTGTCAACGTGACAGGTATGTACGGCAGCGGGGTATCCTTCTTTTCTCCTGTGTTAGTCGAAGAACGTACACAGGCAGACGAAAGCAGGGTCAGTAACAGTACCAACCCTGAAAATATTCTGCTCGAAAGAGAATTTTGAATAATCACCTGGTTAATAGCATCCTTTGAGCTTTTTCTGCTGTCAGGCGCAGTTATTCTTCGTTATACTCACCTTCCTCTTCATTGGCACCAACAGTCAGACCAAGGGGTATATCACTGCCGGTTCCACGCTGGCGGATAAGATTCTCCAGTTCCGCACTGATCTCAGGGCTCTGTCGAAGGAATTCCTTGGCATTCTCACGACCTTGACCCAGGCGGACGTCACCGTAAGAATAGAATGCACCACGTTTAACAACGATATCCAATTGGGTTGCCAGATCGATAATGTCACCTACTTTACTGATACCCTCATTGTACATGATATCGAATTCAGCGGTGCGGAAGGGGGGAGCTACTTTGTTCTTTACAACACGCACTCGCACACGCCCACCGATCACCTCTGCGCCCATCTTGATTGCCTGGATACGACGGATATCGAGCCGGACAGAAGCGTAGAACTTTAATGCCATACCACCGGTGGTAGTTTCTGGGTTGCCGAACATGACACCGATTTTTTGCCGAAGCTGATTAGTGAAAATGACCGCAGTTTTTGTCTGGTTGATTGCACCGGATAGTTTACGTAACGCCTGCGACATCAGGCGAGCCTGCATACCCATTTGCGCATCGCCCATATCACCTTCGATCTCTGAGCGAGGAACCAATGCAGCAACGGAATCAATCACGATAACATCGATAGCACCAGACCGAACCAGGGTTTCTGTGATCTCAAGTGCCTGTTCACCTGTATCGGGTTGGGAGATAAGGAGAGTGTCAATATCCACACCCAGGCGGGCTGCATAGGCGGGATCAAGAGCATGTTCCATGTCAATAAATGCAGCAGTTCCACCCATTTTTTGAGCTTCAGCTACGATATGTAAACACAGGGTGGTTTTTCCAGAGGATTCGGGACCGTAGATTTCAGTGATACGTGCTCGGGGAATACCACCCACACCTAAAGCGAGATCGAGCGAGAGAGATCCGGTTGGAATAGCTTCCACCGCCAGGTGTTGAGCGTTGCCCAGACGCATAATAGAACCTTCACCATAACGTTTGATGATATCTCCCAGTGCTTTATCCAAAACTGCAGCTTTAGCTTCATCCACAGGGGTTTGATTGAGATTTGAGTTTGTAACAGGTTTACGAGGCATTGGCTGGCTCCTTTAGGTGGCTGATAATGCAATTATAGACCGAAAAGTAAAATCATATGCAAAACAATTATATAGCACATATGTTCAATAAGCAAGAGGATGTATAGATGATGGGAGAGAAATGGTTTTTATTACCATGAAAATCACTATAAGTACAAAAACTTTCATTATTCATTTTCTTAAATGATCACTCAAATATCTGCTCTTGAGAGTTTAGTATCTATAGTTGATTTTGTATGGAAATCGAGGCAAAAATCTCGGGTGGTATCCTTAGACCTGCAAAAGGTGAAGGTCATAATGATGATATGTCTAATCAGTCACTTATAGTAACAATATATAATATTTATATGAATAGTTACGCGATCCAAAAGGAGGAAAAGTGAAAATTAAAAATAGATTTCGAATAGCAACTATCAGCCTGGGATTTCTCTCCTTAATAGCAATGGTACTCAGCCATCTAGCGTTGGTGGATATAGCCCATGGTGGAGAGAATGTTTCACTGGAATGGGCTATAGTACAGATTTCTGCGAGTATACTTTTTGTGTATATCTGCTTAAGCCTTTTTTGTTTATGGAAAATTCAAAAAACGGGGTAGAATTCCGGACCAAGGAGCACTATTGACCAAAGGTACCATAATCATTCTTAATGGCACATCAAGCGCTGGTAAAACCAGTCTTGTGCACCAATTACAAAAAATCATGCCTGAACCGTTCCTGGAAGCAGGTATAGATATTTTTCTTTGTATGCTACCGAGGAGATATTTTCACCAGCCTTTATGGGATGAAGTCTTAGGAAAAGCAAATCAGTCTGGCAAAATGGGACACGATCTGGTTAACGGTATGTATCAAACCGCGTTGACGCTTTCGAATATGGGGATGAATATCTTAATGGATCATGTGCTAATCGAACCAAAATGGATTAAAAAATGTGCTGAGACATTTCATGATTCACCTGCATATTTGATCGGTATTCGATGCCCAATTGAAGTTGTTGAGCAGCGCGAAGTAACCCGGCGAGAACGTACCCCCGGACAGGCGAGAAAACAAATTGAGATTATTCATGACCACCTTGAATATGATTTTGAAGTAGATACCTCGTGTCATACCATAGAAAGTGGTGCACAGGCGATCAAAGCCTTCCTTGATACAGGTATTCCGCCAATAGCTATTAAGTAGAGTAGGAAAGTGGCGAGTTACCTTTACAGGCACTTTTCCACAGACCCCTCTCCGAACCGGACTTGATACTTTCGCATCATCCGGCTCTCTAGAACTCACATGCTTCGATTGGGTAATGGCTT
>Ga0208826_1000281_pt1 | contig 56943 bp, 48 predicted proteins | sample AD_UKC115_MetaG_FD_184451 | JGI IMG/M metagenome (GOLD analysis project Ga0208826, IMG submission 184451) | Active sludge microbial communities of municipal wastewater-treating anaerobic digesters from Hong Kong - AD_UKC115_MetaG (SPAdes)... | ecosystem: Engineered > Bioreactor > Anaerobic >... | reverse complement strand
AGCCGATGAAATTTTTATCTATCATACCGAAACCGAAACGCCGTGGGAGCCGGCCGCCGTCCTCGGCGGCAGCGGAAAAGGCTTCTCCGACGACAGCGTCTATCTTCCCTGGCAGCCGATGACCGATAAGAAGGATTCGAGCCTGCATGTCGTTCCTTATTTCAACGAGGAAGAGCAGATCCTATATTTCTGCACGTTCCGGGATGACGGAACGATTGTGGAAAACCTCTCCTCCGGCCTTCGCGCTTCGAGGGACGGCTGGTACCTTGATTTTCAGAATTTCAGCGACGGGATCACCTATTTTCTCTATTATCCCGACGGCGGCGCCTATGACGGCACGCATCTCGCGATGAACCTCACCTCCGGGAAATCCCACGCCCTCCAGATCTGGAAACAGGAGTCCCCTTTCACCTGCACCGCCGAAGGAGGTCTTTATATCCGCTCCGGCCCCGGCGCGGATTATGAGAAGCTCGGCATCATTCCCGAAAATGCAAAAGCGATCGTGCTGCAGGAGGCGGACGGCTGGTGCTACGTCGTCTACGGCGATACGGTCGGCTGGGCCTCGGCGGAATTCCTCATTCAAGCCTGAGCGAGGCCGGAACCCACGCTTCAAAACTCCCCGCATTGTTTGGGCGGCGCTTCGGCGCTCACAAACGAACCGATACGCTCTCTTATACGCCAAAACCCCCTCAGGATCAACATCCGGAGGGGGTTTTGACACGTTGGAGGAATTTTTGAATCCGGCGTTCCCGTCGGGCGGAAACGCCGGCAACAAGCGATTCATCGAAAAGATCAGTTGAGGTTTACCTTTCCGGCCGCATAATCGAATTCGCGCTCCATTTCGGCGGAGGGCTTCTCGGTCAGCAGGCTCACCACAATGATCACCGCCAAGCCGAACAGGAAGGCCGGAAGCAGTTCGTAGACGTTCCACGCGCCGCCCAGCGGACGGACGAGATATTTCCAGATAAACACCATCGCTCCACCGGAGATCATGCCTGCCAGAGCGCCGGTGCGGTTGGTCCGCCTCCAGAACAGCCCGCAGAGCATGACCGGCCCGAATGCGGCGCCGAAGCCCGCCCACGCGAAGGAGACAATGGAGAAGACGGAGGCGGGTTCCCACGCCTCGACGGCGGAGACGACCGCGATTCCGATGACCGTGAGCCTCGCCGCCAGCATGGACTGTTTCTCCGTGAGCTTTACGCCGAAGACGCCCTGCAGTACATTCTGCGCGATGGCCGAGGAGGCGACCAGCAGCTGCGAGTCGGAGGTGGACATCGTGCTCGCAAGGATACCCGCGATGACAAGGCCGGCCAGCAGCGCCGCAATGATGCCGTTTTGGCTCAGGAAATTGGAAATGATAACGATGATGGTTTCCGCGTCGCTGTATGTATTGAGGGTGCCGATCATGCCGTCCTTCGAAAGGCTGAAGCCGGTGACGCCGATCAGGATGGCGACGCCCATGGAGAGGACGACCCAAATGGAGGCGACCCTGCGCGCGACCTTGATCTTATTTTCATCCTCGATCGCCATGAAGCGCAGAATGAAGTGCGGCATGCCGAAATAGCCGAGCCCCCATGCTAAGAGGCAGATCGCCGCGATCACCGTATAGGGCTGACTGCCTCCGGTCTCCCAGACATAGCTTGCGGAGACGCTCAGATAGCCGGGCAGTTTGGAGGCGTTCTCGATTACGTTGCCGAAGCCGCCGGCATGAACCACGCCGTAGATGAAAACGAAGCCGAGCGAAAAGCTCATGATGACGCCTTGGATCACGTCGGTGACGGACTCCGCAAGGAAGCCGCCCAGCGCGGTATAAAACACAATGACCACCGCGCTGATAAGCATCGCCACGCGGTAATCCACGCCGAAGAGGCTCGCAAAGAGCTTGCCGCTCGCGTTAAAGCCGGAGGAAGTATACGGCACAAAAAAGACGATGATCGTCACGGAGGAGATCAGCAGCAGCAGCTTACTTTTATCATGAAACCGGTTCGCAAAGAAATCCGGGATCGTGATGGCGTCAACCGCCTGAGAATAACGGCGCAGACGCTTTGCCTCAATCAACCACGCAAGATAGGTGCCGGCCGCAAGACCGACCGCCGTCCAGAAGGCTTCCGCCGTGCCGAAAAAATAGGCCGTGCCCGGAAGGCCCATCAGCAGCCACGCGCTCATATCGGTGGCCTCGGCACTCATCGCCGTCACATACGGTCCGAGCCTCCTGCCGCCGATATAGAAATCGTCGGTGTTTTTATTTTTTCTTGCGTACCACAGGCCCACGACGATCACCGATACAATGTAGAGGACAATCGATACCGTCATAAAGATCTGTCCCTGTGTCATAAACTATCACCCCATTCGGTTATTCCAGAATGAAGTGATTATAACACAAAAAATACCGTACGAGAATACAGAACGAAGTATATACTCCATCCCGTTCCCGTCCGGCATTTACAGCGAAATTTTGTTTTAGTTATGCTATTCCATTTATGTATTTATTGTTAGACTTTAAATTATACGAAAAAAATATTTTTTTAAATATTTTTTCGAAATTCATGCAAAAACACGGGCATCATGCGTTTGGCATACTGCCGCAGGGAGTACTCGCCGTTGCAGATGCACCAGTCGTAGAGCAGCGCGCGCTCGAGAAGCGCATAGGCCTTGACGATCTCGTTGGCGGAGACGTCGTCCCGGAGCTCGCCCCGCTCCTGCCCCCTTGTCACGATCGCCCGCAGGAGTTTATAATAGGTGCGGTTGCGGTCGAGCAGGTGCTTGTCGCCTTTTGTCACGAGCTGGGAGGAATAGAGGCGCGCAAGCAGGTCGATTGCGACCGTGTTTTCGATCATGCCGAAGAGCTCCTCATTGAGATAGATGAGCTCGTCGAAAGCATCCATCTCCGGGTCCACCGTCTCCTCCAGCTCCTCGTATTTTTCGTCGAAGAGGATTGAGAGCGAGGAGAGCAGCGCATCTTTTCCTTCAAAATAATGATAAAACGAGCCCTTGGAGGTGCCGGATTCCTCGATGATGTCGTCGACGGTTGTGTCGTCGTACCCCTGCCGGTAAAAGAGATGCCACGCGGCGTCGACGATACGGCTTTTTGTGTTGCGGGAATTCCTTTTCGGCATGGTCCTCCCCTCCTTTTGATATAGTGTAGCATTCTCTTTGTGAATCATCAAGCGTTTTTTCAAACATTCAAAAGGATAAAAGAACATGTTTTCTGACGTTTTTTCATGAATTATGAAATTCATTTCTCGGTTTTATTCAAAAAGTCTTGATTATTTCCGGCGATATGGTAGAATATTGGATACATACTCTCTTTCTCGGCAGAACTTGTTTTCAAAGGAGTGAATCGGATGGATCGGGTGTATAACTTCTCCGCGGGACCGTCGATGCTGCCGCTGCCTGTGCTCGAACAGGCGCAGCGGGATCTGGTCTGCTATCCCGGCGCGGGATGCAGCGTCATGGAGATGAGCCATCGATCTCATGCCTATGAAGCCATCATCGGCCGCGCGGAAGAGACTCTGCGGAAGCTGATGCAGATACCGGAGGACTACGCGGTGCTTTTTTTACAGGGGGGCGCCTCCCTGCAGTTCTCCATGGTGCCGATGAACCTCGCAAAACGCGGCCAGACCGCGGATTACGCCGTCACCGGTGTCTTTGCAAAAAAAGCCTTCGCAGAGGCGAAAAGGTGGTGTTGTGCCAATGCCGTTTCCGACGGCTCGTTGTCCGGTTACACCACGATTCCGGAGCTGACGCCCGATAAGCTCTCTCCGGATGCCTGCTATCTGCACATCACCGGGAACAACACGATCTACGGCACCGCCTACCGGACGGAGCCCGAGACGAACGGCATCCCGCTGGTGGCGGATTGGTCCTCCGCGATCCTCGGCCGCGTAATCGACGTCCGCAAATACACGCTGATTTACGCAGGCGCCCAGAAAAACATGGGCATCGCCGGCGTCACGGTTGTCATTCTCAAAAAATCGGCAATTCCGGATGAGGTCGACCCCGTCGTCCCATCCATGCTGCAATACAAAGTCATGGCAGAGACAGAATCCATGTACAACACGCCGCCGGCTTTCGCAATCTACGTCGCCGGGCTCGTGTATCAGTGGGCGCTCGACCAAGGCGGCGTGCCCGCTCTGGAAAAGCATAACGCCGAAAAAGCCGCGATCCTCTACTCCGCGCTCGACGAATCGAAGCTCTTCCGCCCGGTCGCCGCGAAGGAATTCCGTTCCGACATGAACGTCACCTTCACGCTGCCCGATGAGAAGCTGACGGCCGATTTTCTCCGCATGGCGGAGGAACGCGGCCTCATCAACATCAAAGGTCACCGCGCTGTCGGCGGCTGCCGGGCTTCGATCTACAACGCCATGCCGACCGAAGGCGTGGTGAAGCTCGTGGAATGCATGCGCGACTTTGAAAAACAGATTTTGTAATCTCCTCTGCCTCTCCCCGTCCGCACACCCTTTTGCCGGGCAGGCGCCCGCTTTTTTCCGACCGGAGAACGTTTCTTTTCTTCCCGGCCGGGAAGCCGCCGCATCCCGCAGGGGACGGACCCCATTATTTTATTGTGATAAGGAGATTCTTTTTCATGTATATTATCAACACCTACAACAAAATCGGCCAGGTCGGCCTTGATCTCTATGATAAAAACAAATACGTCATCACCGACGTGCTCGACAACCCGGATGCGATCATGGTCCACTCCGCTCCCCTGCACGACCTCGTCTTCGGCGACAAGCTGAAGGCGATTGTCCGCGTCGGCGCGGGCGTCAACACGATCCCGGTCGACCGCTGCACCGAAAACGGCATTGTGGTCTTCAACACGCCCGGCGGCAACGCCAACGCCGTGAAGGAACTCGCCATTGCGGCGATGGTCTCGATCACCCGCAACGTGGAAGCGGCCTCCTCCTGGGTAAAAACCCTGAAGGACAGCGAAAGCGAGCCCGGAAAAGCGGTGGAAAAGGGCAAGGAAGTTTTTCGCGGACCGGAGATCATGGGCAAACGCATCGGCATCATCGGCGTGGGCTCGATCGGCTCCCGTATGGCGAAGGCTTGCTCCGATCTCGGCATGGACGTGATCGGTTACGACCCCTACCTGCTGCCGATGCGCAAGAAGGATCTGCGCGCCTATCTCAATTTCACCGACGACGTCACGGAGATTTACAAGACCTGCGACTATATCACCGTGCATGTCCCGCTCAACGACGAGACCCGCGACTATATCGGCGCCGCCGAAATCGACATGATGAAGCCCGGCGTCTACTTGATCAACTATGCCCGCGGCCCGATTATCAACGAGGAGGCGCTCAATGCGGCGCTTCTCAGCGGGAAGGTGAAGGCCTTTGCGACCGACTTCCCCACCAAGGCGCAGCTTGGGATTGAAACCGTCTTCTGCACGCCGCACCTCGGCGCCGGAACGCCGGAAGCCGACGAAAACTGCGCGGTCATGGGCGCAAAGGAAATCATCGACTATCTGGAAAACGGCAACATCACGAACGCCGTGAACCTGCCCGCGGTCAGCTTCCCAAGAGCGGCCGGGGCCCGCGTCACCCTGATTCACAGCAACATTCCCGGCATGCTCGGCATGATTACCGAAAAAGTTGCCGCGGCCGGGCTCAACATCGAAAACCTGGTCAACAAGTCCCTCGGGGCAATCGCATATACGATCCTGGATTTCAATACGGATTTCCCGGAGTCCCTGTCCAATGAGCTTGCAGCTCTTGAGAACATCAGACGGGTCCGGGTACTCTGAGGGTCGGATTCTATCAGTTCAGCGGCTCGGAAACGGGCCGCCGTTCGTTTTTCAAGGATAATGGAGGAAAACATGAATTTGGAGGAACGATTTGCAGCCCTCGGCATCAAAGTGCCGGAGATCTGGCTGCCCGGCGGTGCCGTGGACTACCGGAAATACGCCGTGCTCGCCTGCGACCAGTACGCGGCCCAGCCGGAATACTGGGACCGCGTGAAGGATTTTGTCGGAGATGCGCCTTCGGCGCTCAATATGATTTTGCCGGAGGCGTTTCTGCTGAGCGGCGACCGGGATTACGCGAAACGCGCCCGGGCGATGGAGCGCTACCTCTCGGACGGCACGCTGGAGAATAAGGGCGAGACGATGGTCTTCTGCCGGAGGAAAACGCCGGACGGCGAGCGAAGGGGCTTAGTGGTCGCCTTCGACATGGAGCAGTACGATTTTAACCCGGATTCCAAACTTCTGATCCGGGCGACCGAGGAGACCGTCCTCAGCCGGGTGCCGCCCCGCGTGGAGATCCGGAGGCAGTCGCCCCTCGAACTTCCGCACGTGCTCGTGCTCATCGACGACCGCGAGGACCTGCTGATGCGCATGCTGGATGCGGAAAACGGGAATCTGCCGCTCCTCTACGACTTCGATCTGATGGAGGGCGGCGGCCACATCACCGGCTACCGCGTCGATTCCCCGGAACTGCTCGGCAAAGTGGCCGATGCCCTGGAGATTCTCCGCGAGCGAAGCGGCGACGGCTTCCTCTTTGCCATGGGCGACGGCAACCACTCCTTCGCCGCGGCGAAGAGCTACTGGGAGGAACTGAAACCCACGCTCTCCCCTGCCGAGCGGGAAACCCACCCCGCCCGCTACGCACTGGCCGAGATCATCAACCTCTACGACCCGGCGATGCCCTACGAGGGCATGAACCGGCTGCTGACGAACGTCGACCCCGGCGAGGCGCTCGCGGAGATGGGGCTCGACCTTTCGGATCTGCCGGATCTGCAGACGCTCCAGCCGATCCTCGACCGGTGGCTCGAATCCCACCCCGAGGCGCAGCTCGAATATGTGCACGACGCCCGCACCTGCCGGGAGCTTGGCAAAAAAACGCGCAGTCTTGCCTTCACTTATGAAACTTTCGACAAAGAAGGCCTCTTCGACGTGGTACGGAAGAACGGCCGCTTTGTCCGCAAGAGCTTCGCGATGGGGCATCCGTACGAAAAGCGGTATTATCTCGAAGCCCGGAAAATAAGATAACTCCATAAAAAAGCGATTTGTTCCCAATGGGTCCGGAATAAAAATTTGATCTCCGACGGGGGGTGTTTCATGAAGAAAAGCCGTTGCGTTTTTTCTCCGCAATCCCGATGTCCGCAGGACAAAAGCAACCGTTTTTATCAATCTTTCACTGTTTCTTTCAACAATCCAATAACTTCCTATACATTTGCTTGCACGTATTGCGGAAAAAGGTTATACTTGTTCAGTAACATTCAGTAAACGAGGTGAAAAGATGGAAAAAGAAAATCAATTCCTGCTCTGGTTTGACGAGTTGGAAAGAAACGATGTTTCTATCGTGGGAGGTAAATCCTCTTCCCTTGGCGAAATGACTTCCAAAACGGACGTCCCCGTCCCGTACGGCTTCGCCACGACCGCCTATGCCTACCGGTATTTTCTGGAATCCACTGGCCTGAAGGACGAAATGTATGCGATGCTCAAGGGCCTTGACGTTGATAATTCCGAAAAACTCCATGAAGTCTGCTCCGCCATCCGCACCAAATTTGTCGAGAAGCAGATGCCGGCCGACCTGGAAAAAGCCATTAAGGACGCCTATATCGAGCTGGCCGCGCGCATCCGCCGCGACTGCCCCGAGCTGATCGGCGACGATCTGCCGCTGGTGGCCGTCCGCTCCAGCGCGACCGCGGAGGATCTGCCGGACGCCTCCTTCGCGGGCCAGCAGGATACTTATCTCAACGTGGTCGGCGGCGACGAGGTCGTCAGAAAGGTCAAGGAGTGCTATGCCTCCTGCTTCACGGACCGCGCCACGTTCTACCGCGAAAAACAGGGTTACGATCACATGAATCTCGCCCTCTCCGCCGCCATCCAGATGATGGTTTTCTCCAAGGCCTCCGGCGTCATGTTCTCCGTGAACATCTCGAACGGCGACGACACCAAGATCATCATCGAGGGCGCCTACGGCCTCGGCGAATACGTCGTGCAGGGCATTGTTACCCCGGACGACTACATCATTGACAAGGCGACGATGCAGATCGTCTCCAAGGACGTCCACGTCCAGAACGTCATGTACGCCTGCAAGGTTGGCGGCGACTGCGAGGAACGCGCCGTAGACCCGGAGGCGGCGAGCCGTCAGAAACTGACCGATCAGCAGATCCTTGAACTCGCCGAATATGCGAAGCGGCTGGAAAACCATTATGGCTGCTACATGGATATGGAGTGGGGCATCGACGAACGCACCGGCAAGACATGGCTGCTTCAGGCGCGCCCCGAGACTGTCTGGAGCCGTAAAAACAAGAAGAATGCCGAGGGTGCCGCCCGCGAAGTCATTGCAAAAGGACTTCCGGCCAGCCCGGGCCTCATCTCCGGGAAGGCGCACGTAATCCTGAGCCCGGAGCATATCGACCAGTTCCACGACGGCGAGATCCTCGTCACCGAGATGACCGCGCCGGACTGGGTGCCCGCCATGAAGAAGGCCAAGGCCATCGTCACCAACTCCGGCGGCATGACCTGCCACGCCTCCATCGTCAGCCGGGAGCTCGGCATCCCCTGCATCGTCGGCACCAAGAGCCGCGGCAACGCCTGCACCGAAGTCATCACCGACGGCATGGAGATCACCGTCGATGCGAACAACGGCGTCGTATATAGGGGCATCGTGGAGGAAAAGAAACCCGAAGCCGCCCCGGCCGCCGTCGTCGCCGCGGAGACCTTCCCGGTCACCGGCACCAAGATCTATATGAACCTCGGCGACCCGGACCTGGCCGAAAAGTACGCCCCACTCCCCTGCGACGGCATCGGCCTGATGCGCGAAGAATTCATCTGGACCACCTATATCCACGAGCATCCGCTCTATCTGATCAAATCCGGCCACCCGGAGAAGGTCGTCGACCAGCTGGCCGAGGGCTTCCGCCAGGTCTGCCAGGCGATGGCTCCCCGCCCGGTTACGCTGCGCTTCTCCGATTTTAAATCGAGCGAGTACCGCGACCTCAAGGGCGGCGAGGAATTTGAGCCCAACGAGCCCTCCGCCCTGCTCGGCTGGAGAGGCGCCTCCCGCTACTACGACCCGAAATACATCGAGGGCTTCCGCCTCGAGTGTCAGGCGGTGCGCAAGGTCAGAGAGGAATACGGCCTCAAAAACCTGCATGTGATGATTCCGTTCTGCAGAAGCGTCGCGGAATGCGAAAAGGTCGTCACCATTATGGCGGAGGAGGGCCTGCGCCGCGGGCCGGACTTCAAGGTCTGGCTGATGGCGGAGATCCCGGCCAACATCATTCTCGCCGATCAGTTCAATCAGTTCGTCGACGGCTATTCCATCGGTTCCAACGACCTGACGATGCTGGTGCTCGGCTGCGACCGCGACAACGACACGGTTTCCCACATCTTCGATGAGCGCAACCTCGCCGTCAAGCGCGCCGTCAAGCATCTGATCGAGGCCGCCCACAAGGACGGCAAGACCGTCTCCATCTGCGGGCAGGCGCCGAGCGTCTATCCGGAATTTGCCGAATTCCTCGTGCGCTCCGGCATCGACAGCATCTCCGTCAACCCGGACCGCGTCAAATTTACCCGCAAGATGGTCGCCCAGGTCGAGCAGCGCATCATGCTGGATGCCCTCACCAACCGCGGCCGTGTGCTTGATACCGACGTGACCTGGTGATTCGTTTTTTCAAAAGAAAAATAAAAGAAGAAGCCGTCCGGATTCCCGGCGGCTTCTTTTTTATTCGGCGGCACGAAGGATTCTGCCCTGCCCGGCCGAAAGAACGTTTTCCGGTTTTTCAGCGCCAAACGGCCGGGAACGGGTTTTTCCATGCGCTGAAAGCAACAAGCCGCCGAAGCCGCTTTTTCTTGGGAAGAACGGGCGAATCTCCGGGCATTCCCGCCGGCGCGCATAAAAAGACAGGCGGCCCATATGGGACCGCCCGCCGTGCTTTTTTGATCAGTAATTTTCGGCGCGGAGCTGGAAATAGGACTGCGGATGATTGCAGACCGGGCAGATCTCCGGCGCGTTCTCGCCGATGTGGATGTGGCCGCAGTTGGTGCACTTCCAGATCACGATGGAGCCTTTTTTGAAGACTTCGCCGGCCTTGACGTTCTCCAGAAGCTTGAGATAACGTTCCTCGTGGGTCTTTTCGATCGCGGCAACGCCCTCGAATTTAGCGGCGATTTCATCGAAGCCCTCTTCTCTGGCTTCCTTTGCAAAAGTCGCATACATCTCGGTCCACTCATAATGCTCGCCGCCGGCGGCGGTGGCAAGGTTCTCGGCCGTGGATTTGATCTCTCCGCCCACCAGGTATTTATACCAGAGTTTGGCATGTTCTTTCTCGTTGCCGGCGGTTTCCTCAAAAATGTCCGCGATCTGGTTGAAGCCTTCTTTTCTCGCCTTGCCGCTGAAATAGGTGTATTTATTTCTGGCTTCGGATTCTCCCGCAAAAGCGGTCATCAGGTTTTTTTCGGTTTTGCTGCCTTTGAGTTCCATACGATCCTCTCCTTTTTTATGATGGTGGGTTTATTCTTCCATAATCGGAACAAAGTCAACGGCGCCGTGCTTGCAGATCGGGCAAATAAAATCCGCGGGGAGGTTCTCCCCTTCATAAATATATCCGCAGATCACGCAGCGCCAGCCTTTGATGGCCTTGGTCGGCTTGAATTTGGGCTTGATATTTTCCTGATAATAGGTGTAGGTGACGGAATCTCCGTCTCCCAATACCTCCGCGTCGTCGATATCCACGATAAACATGACGTGGGTGCCGAGATCGATCTCCTGTACGACCGTCCCGGAGAAGACGGCGTTGACGTGCTCCGTCAGGTGGAGGATGCCGTTTTCCCCGCGCGCCGTGCCCGGAAGTCCCTCAAATTTATCGGCATCCTTGCCGCTCTGGAAACCGAATCGTTTGAACAGGTCGAACGGCGCGGTGGTATCCAGAACGGAGACACTGAATTTTCCGGTCTTTTGAATCATTTCGCACGTCAGATTCAGTTTGTTGATGGCAATGCTGCCGCGGAGCGGATTGCTCGTCACCTGGGAAAAGGTGTTGATGATACAGCCGTTGTCCTTTTCGCCTTCTCTGGCGCTCAGAACGAAAAGGCCGTAGCTGATTTTGAATAACGCCTTATTATCCATGATCCTTCTCCTTTCCTGATTGCTTTATTTCAGCTCCGCCGCATTCCGCGCAGATCCCCGTGAACACAAGCTCATAACCGAGGATTCGGAATCCGGCGGCGTCACTGACTCTTTCTTCGACGCCGCGAAGCTCCGGCATCATGACATCCCGCACTTTTCCGCACCGGACGCAGAGGATATGGTAATGCTTCATGGCATTCCAGTCGTAATGGGCGGGGCCGGAGGCCACCTTGATATCGGTGATCTCCTCCTCCGCCGCAAGCCGGCCGAGAATCCGGTAGACCGTTGCCTTGCTGATGCCGGGAAACGTCTTATGGATCCACGCGTAGGCTTCCTCTGCGGTCGGATGATCCAGCGCGCGGAGAGCCTGAAGAACAATATCCTTCTGTAGGGTATTCTTCATATTTCCGGCGCCTCCTTAACTAAGAATTGTTCTTATTTGATTATATCAGCATTCTGCGAAAAGTCAACCTCCGCATGCCGTTTTTTCATATTTTTTCTGCTTCCGCAGATACTAAGGGTATTCCGGTATGGAAGGGAAAGTGAAAAACAAAATGGTAGAAAACGAAGATACCGTCAATTTGCTGAAAGAATGCGACGCAGGCGTGAAAATGGGGGTTACCTCCATCGACGAGGTGCTGCCGTCGGTAAAAAGCCTCGGGCTGAAGACAATGCTCTCCAACTGCAAGGAAAACCACAGGAAGCTCGGCAGCGAAGCCCGGAGCCTGTTGGAACAGCACAATGCCGACGGTAAGGAGCCGAGCCCGATCGCCGAAGGGATGAGCTGGTTTAAAACGAACGTCAAGCTGGCGGTGGATGCCGGCGACGACACCGTGGCCGACCTGATGATCGACGGCTGCAACACGGGCGTCAAATCCCTGAACCGCTATCTGAATGAGTATCAGAACGCGGACGAGCAGGCAAAAAGCGTTGCCCGGCGTCTGGCCGAGGTTGAGGACCGCCTGTCGAGGGATATTCGCTCCTATCTTTGAGCACGGTGCTCAAAAAAAACGCCCGCCTTTGGGAATCCGTTTTGACCGGAGTTTCCAAAGGCGGGCGTCACGCTGTTTTTATGAAGTCAGCTTGCCCTGCAGGCTGCTCTGCAGGCTGACGGCGGCCTGCACGTTGTTGATGACAAGCGCGTCGGTGATGCCGTATTCGCTGATGATCTTGCTTGTGCTCTTGCAGGATTTGCGGATGTCGACGACGACGATCTCCTCAAAATAATCGATCATATAAGGCACAAAGGCGTTGCCGTAGGATTCCTTGAAGATCAGCAGCCTCCGGCCGTTGTGGTTTTCCGTCTGGATGACGGTCAGGGGCTGGTCGCCGCAGATAAACATGGAGGCGTAGCTCTTCGCGCTGCCATTGATCGCGCTGCCGGAGTAACTGACGCCGCCGCTGTAATAGGTCATGGTATAAGAAGTTCTTGGGTAGTGGCCGACCGTGTAGTCCGGATTGGCAAGCAGGCAGGCCGGATGCGGCTCGGTCGTATAGCCGTAAAGGGTACCGATGAAGCCGGTGTTGACGACGGTCGTGTAGCTGGAAATATCCCGTGGCGTCATCCCGATGGCATCACACATGGCTGCGGAGGCGTAATAGGCGCCGAGGCTGGTCCAGTGATGGTCGGTGCGGTAATAGAGATACTCGCCGCTGTGCTGGGCCATCAGGCCCGCCGCGTCGACCGTGGTAACACCGGACATCATGGAGTAGGTATTGGAAATGAACGAGGATTGGCTGTCGTAGGTATCCCCATAGCCGGCGGGCCCGTTGAAGGCGCAGCTCTTCGGCACCAGCAGGCTGATGACCTGAACGGATGGGTATTTCGCCGCAAAATCCGTCAGGATGGAGGCATAGGAGCTGCTGCCTGAGGAATTGGAGCTGAAATACTCGAGCGCATAGTCGCCGCAAACCAGCACGTTGCCGGAATAATAGGCGTTGATCGTGTTGTGGTAATGGACGCCGCTCGTCGTCTCGTCGCAGATCTCCGTGGTCTGCGGCTCGGTGACGGTGTTTGCAGCGGTCTGGGCGGCAGTACCCGCTGCAGCCTGCGCGGCGGTGACTTTTTCGGAATAGCCGCAGACCGTGCAGACGCGGGTGTCTCCCTCCGTCATGAACGTATGGCCCTTCGCCTCTTCGAGAACCTCCCCGCAGACCGTGCAGGCCTGAGGCTCCGTGCAGGTGGCCGCGGGACCCGGCGTATGGCCTGTCGCCGCCTCGATCACAGCCCCGCAGACCGTGCAGACCTGAGGTTCCGTGCAGGTGGCCGCTGGACCCGGCGTATGGCCTGTCGCCGCCTCAAGAACCGCTCCGCAGACCGTGCAGACCTGAGGCTCCGTGCAGGTGGCCGTGGGACCGGGCGTATGGCCTGTCGCCTCCTCAAGCACCTCTCCGCAGACCGTGCAGACCTGAGGTTCCGTGCAGGTGGCCGCGGGGCCGGGTTTATGGTTGTGGATCTGGCTCCCGATCAAAACGGCGGTCACAAGAAGCGCTCCTCCCGCCGAGGCGATCATCTTTTTGCTGACGCTCATGTACGGCAAAACTCCCCTTCCTTTTGAATCCAGTTTATTATATAAAATTTTTCCTGAGTTTTAAAGGGGAGAAAGAAAAAGCGTGGATATTTTCCCTTTTTTGCTTTTTGTTTATTATTTTCGCTGTCGATAATTGCCTTTACTTTTTTTTGGGCGTAAGTTATAATTTATCTATGCTTTTTCGTCTTTCGGATGGAGGCGGATCTGCAGTGGAGTGGAGAAAACATATAGAAAAGGATGTTACTTATGAAGCTAACTGACAATGCGAAAGCCGTACTCGAACGCAGATACCTTGTTAAGGATGAAAAAGGGGAATGCGTGGAGACTCCTGAGGATCTCTTCCGGAGAGTTGCAGCCGCCATTGCCTCCGCCGACCGGAATTACGACCCGGAGGCCGACACCGCTGCGCTCGCGGAGCAATTCTACCAGAGGATGTCCAACCTCGAATTCCTGCCGAACAGCCCGACGCTGATGAACGCAGGCCGTCCGCTCGGCCAGCTTTCCGCCTGCTTCGTCCTGCCGGTAGAGGACAGCATGATCGACATTTTTGATTCCCTCAAAAATGCGGCGCTGATCCACCAGTCAGGCGGCGGCACCGGATTCAGTTTCTCCAGACTCCGCCCGAAAGGCAGCACCGTCCGTTCCACCGGCGGGGTCGCCTCCGGCCCGATCAGCTTCATGAAGGTGTTCAACATGGCCACCGAGGCCGTGAAGCAGGGCGGAACCCGCCGCGGCGCCAACATGGGCATCCTCCGCGTCGACCATCCGGATATTCTTGAATTCATCGACTGCAAGAAGAACAACAGCGAGCTCAACAATTTCAATATCTCCGTCGGCGTGACGGAAGCATTCATGGAGGCCGCCCAAAAGGGCGAGCTCTATGATCTTGTGGACCCGCATACTAAAAAGGCCGTGAGCCAGCTGGAGGCCTCCGCGGTTTATCAGAAGATTATCGAGGGCGCCTGGAGAAACGGCGAGCCGGGCATCCTGTTCCTTGACCGGCTCAACCGGGACAACGTCGTCCCCGCGCAGGGCGAGATCGAAAGTACGAACCCCTGCGGCGAACAACCCCTTCTCCCCTACGAATCCTGCAACCTCGGCTCCATCAACCTCTCCGTCTTGACCAAGGAGACGGAGGACGGCGTCGAGATTGATTATGAGCGCCTCGGCGAGATCGTCAGGGACGCCGTTCACTTCCTCGACAACGTCATCGACGTCAACCGCTACCCGCTCGATCAGATCGACAGGACGACGAAGGCCACCAGAAAGATCGGCCTCGGCATCATGGGCTGGGCGGATCTGCTGCTCAAGCTCGGCATCCCCTACTGCTCCGACGAGGCCGTCGACCTCGCCGAAGCGCTGATGGGCTTCATCACCGAGACCGGCCGCGAAGAGAGCAAAAAGCTCGCCAAAATTCGCGGCGCCTTCCCGCTCTTCGGCGAGAGCATCTACAAGGACGGCGAGCCGCTCCGCAACGCGACCATCACCACCATCGCCCCGACCGGCACCCTCTCCATCATCGCGGGCTGCTCCTCCGGCGTCGAACCGGTCTTTGCCTATGCCTACATCCGCAACATCATGGACAACACCAAGATGGTGGAAGTCAGCCCGGTGCTCAAATCCCTGCTCGAAGAGCGCGGCCTCGCTTCGGAGGAGCTCATGAACCGGATCGCCGAGCACGGCTCCCTCGCCCATATCATGGAGATCCCGGAGGATATCCGCCGCGTCTATATCGCCGCGCATGACGTCAGCCCGGAATACCATATCCGGATGCAGGCCGCCTTCCAGAGACATACCGACAACGCGGTCTCCAAGACCGTCAACTTCAAAAACGAAGCCACGCAGGACGAAGTGCGCCATGTGTTTGATCTTGCGTACAGCCTCGGCTGCAAGGGCGTGACCATCTACCGCGACGGCAGCCGGGATTCCCAGGTGCTGAACATCGGCAAGGAGGATAAGAAGGATCCCGCCTCCGCCGTGACCGTCGTGGAGCACGCGATCGTGCCGAGACCGAGACCCGATACCGTCTTCGGCATCACGGAGCGGATGCGGATCGGCTGCGGTAATCTCTACGTCACCGTCAACTACGACAAGGACGGCATCTGTGAGATCTTCACCAACACCGGCAAGGAGGGCGGCTGCCCGAGCCAGTCTGAGGCGACCGCAAGGCTCATCTCCGTCGCCCTGCGCAGCGGCATCAGCATCGACGAGATCATCAAGCAGATCCGCGGTATCCGCTGCCCGTCCACCATCCGCCAGCCCGGCCTCAAATGCACGAGCTGCCCGGATGCGATCGCCAGAGTCATCAAGAAGGTCTACGATATGCAGATCAAAGGAATGGCGGTCTCCCCTGAGAGCATGAGCGCCGACGCCCCGCAGGTTGAAATTGAAAACCCCAACAAGCATACGCTGAAATTTTGCCCGGAATGCGGCGAACTTCTGGAGCATGAGGGCGGCTGCGTCTCCTGCCGTTCCTGCGGCTGGTCAAAGTGCAACTGAATAAAAAATAAGGATGCCGGCAGAGGGATGCTTCCCCCTGCCGGCATTTTCGTACGCCGGACAGCCGGTTCCTCCCCTGGCCCCGGAAAAAGGGCCCTGAGAGATGTTTTTGGGCAGCCGGATAAGCAAGAAGTGCCCATTTCCGCGATTCCGGCGGACTGCCCTTCCCGTTTTTCACTTACCTTTTTCGGCCTTGCCCCGTCGGGTTCAAATTGAGTTCATAAAGGAAGTATGCTATACTGAAGCTAAAAAGGGGTGGGAAGATGGCGAACATTCTGATTGTGGAGGACAGCGCGGAGCTGCGCAGGCTGATGCGGATTTACATCCGCCGCGCCGGCTACGAGGTGTACGAGGCGGAGAACGGCGCCGCTGCGCTTGACGTGATGGAGCACGCCAGCATCCATCTGATCGTCATGGATCTGATGATGCCCGTGATGGACGGCTACGAGCTGACCGCCGAAATCCGCGGCGCGAATCTTACGATTCCGGTGTTGATCGTTTCGGCAAAGGACACGCTCGACGACAAACGGGAGGGATTCCGTCAGGGAGCCGACGACTACATGACGAAGCCCGTTGATATGGAGGAACTGCTGCTTCGCGTCGAGGCCCTGCTCCGGCGCTGCAACATGATGCGGGAATCCGTCACGGAGATCGGCGGCTGCACGCTCGATTCGGACTCTCTCTCCGTCTCTGACAAGGGAAGCGCCGTATCGCTGCGCCGGAAGGAATATCTCCTGCTGCGGATGCTGCTCTCCTACCCGAACAAAATCTTCTCGCGGCAGAACCTGATGGATGAAATCTGGGGCTACGACAGCGACTCCGACCCCAGAACCGTGGATACGCACATCAAACGTCTGCGTGAAAAGCTCATAAGCTTTACAGGATTCGAGATTCAAACTGTCCGCGGGCTCGGGTACCGGGCGGTGCTCAAATGAAGGAGGTCTTTTGATGAAACGGATCCGGTTCCGGCTGACTCTGACGTTTTTTATCGTCGTTGCGCTCAGTTCCGCCTATACGCTCGGCATGTCCGCTTTGATCCGCAACGACCGCCTTCTGAAGCGGGAAGATCTCGAGCTCCTGATCTCCGAATACGCGGTCAAGGATCTCATTTTGCTGCTGATCTCCGCCTGCTTCGTGATCGCCATGGTGATCCTGATGTCCCGCCGTACGTCGAATCCGATTGTGGAGCTCTCCAAGGCGGCGGAGCAGATCGCCGCCGGGAATTTCGACGTGCAGCTCAACTTCCGGGAGCGCGCAGCCGGCAGGACGCTCGAATATCAGGAGCTGCAGCGGAATTTCAACCTGATGGTGAAGGAGCTCAAAAGCAACGAGTACCTGCGGAAAGATTTTATCTCCAACGTCTCCCACGAATTCAAGACGCCCCTCTCGATCATCGGCGGCTATGCGAAGCTTCTTCAGGGCGGCGGCCTCTCCGAGGAGGAGCAGCGGGAATACGCCGGCTTCATCGCCGGGGAGACGGAGCGCCTGACCGAGATGACCGGGAATCTGCTGCGTCTCTCCCGCCTCGACAACCAGAAGATCCTCGAGAAAAAGCGGATCTTCTCCCTCGACGAGCAGATCCGGCAGACCATCCTCCAGCTCGAGCCGAAATGGAGCGCCAAGAACCTCGGCTTCGACGTGGCCTTAGCCGAGGTCTCCTTTACGGGCGACGAGGATTTGCTCTCCTGCGTCTGGTTCAATCTGTTGGACAACGCGGTCAAATTCTCCGCCCCCGGCGGGGGCGTTTCCGTCTCCCTCCGGAAAGATAACGGCACCGCGGCGGCCCGTTTTGTGAACGGCGGCGCCGACGTTTCGGAGGAGACGGCCGCCCGGGCCTTCGAGCTGTTTTATCAGCAGGAGGGCGAGCACCGAAAAGAGGGCTCCGGCCTCGGGCTTGCGCTCGCAAAACGGATCGTGGAGCTTCACGGCGGCCGGATTTTCATGGAGACGACTTCGGGCGGGCAGGTCGCTTTCACGGTGGAACTTCCCTGCTGACGGTTTTTGCGCCGGGGCCGGCGGGCTCCCCGCCAACCGCGCGCCCCGGGAGATCGCCCCAGAAGCGAACCGCCCCGTTTGGCATACAAGAACGCCCCGAAACCGTTTGCGCCCGCCGCCCGGGCAACCTTCCGCAATTTCTTTTAAAATTATTTGCACAAAAGGCGCCTCGCCCGAAATCGGGCCGGGCGTTTTTTATGGACGTTTTCCTGCGGCGGGTCTCTCCGGTGCCAGCGCAGAGGTCTTTTCTGCGAAGGTCTCCGCGGAATTGCCGCATTCGGTTCAAATATAGTTCACATCGAGCGATAAGATAGAAGGTATCATGGAAACGAAAGGCGGTGCCTTTATGACAACCGGAATCAACCTCTGGGATAAGGAAGTATGGTCCTTCATCGTGACGCTGACTCTGCTCTTTTTCGCCATGATGGCGGCGAACACCCTGCGGAACCTGATCCCCGCCCTCCGCAGGCTGATGATCCCCAGCTCCGTCCTCGGCGGCTTTCTGATCCTCTTCGCCGGGTATCTTTACCGGGAGATCACCGGCAATCCCCTGCTCCCGACCTCCACGCTGGAGACGCTCACCTACCACGGGCTCGGGCTCGGGTTTGTGGCGATGTCCCTGCGCAACACGGAGCTGCAGGAGGGCCGCACGATGAAAACCGGCGGCTTTGACACCGGCGTCACCGTCGTCGCAACCTATCTGATGCAGGCCGTTCTCGGCATGATCGTCTCGATCGGCTGTTATTATGCGCTGGGCAGTTTCTTTGCCTCCGGCATGCTGCTGCCTCTCGGCTACGGGCAGGGACCGGGCAACGCCTATACCTGGGGACGTACCTACGAAAACAGCTACGGCTTCGTCAACGGCACGAGCTTCGGCCTGACCGTCGCGGCCATGGGATTCATCGCGGCGAGCATCGGCGGCATCATTTACCTCAACGTTCTGCGAAAAAAGGGCCGCTTTTCCGGCGAGATCGGCTCCGCCTGCGAATCGGAGCGCGTCACGCTGAACGACGTCATGGGAGACGGAGAAATCCCGCTGACCGAGGCGATGGATAAATTTACGATTCAGGTCGCCCTGGTCTTTCTGGCGTACAGCATGGCCTACCTCTCCCTGCTCGGCGTCAACGCGCTGGCCGATTCCGGCGTGCTCGGCGGTTTCGGCAATGTGCTCAAGACGACGCTCTGGCCCTTTAACTTTCTGCTCGGCACCATCTTTGCCCTGCTGCTTAAGGCTCTGCTCAACAAGCTGAAGAAAAAGGGTGTAATCCGCCGGGAATACATGAATAACTTCCTGCAGAACCGCATCTCCGGCTTCATGTTCGACATCATGGTGGTGGCCTCCATCGCCGCGATCGACCTCTCCGCCTTCACCCACCGGAACTTTGTGGTCCCGCTGGCCCTCCTTTGCCTGCTGGGCGGCGCGGCAACCTATTTTTATCTGGATATCGTCTGCAAAAAAGTATTTTACCTCTACCGGGACGAGGCCTTTCTCTCGCTTTACGGCATGCTGACCGGCACCGCCAGCACCGGCATCATCCTCCTGCGCGAAACGGACCCGAAGTTTGAAACCCAGGCCGCCAGCAACCTTGTTTACCACCAGCCGTGGGCAATCCTCTTCGGATTCCCGATGCTGCTGCTCCTGAGCGTGGCCCCGGTGAGCATCGGAAAGGCCTGGCTGACGCTCGGCGTCGTGACGGCCCTCTTCCTCATCATGAACGTGATCTCCTTCCGGGCCTATATTTTTGGGAAGCGTAAAAAAACGATGCGGTAAGCCCGCAGGCATGACAACGCCCTCAGGATTCAACAAAATCCTGAGGGCGTTTTTCTTGGCTGAATCAGAGACCGCTCCGGCGGCTTTATGAGAAAATAAAAACGACGCCACGCGCCGCGCTTTCGTGTTTTTGGGTGATGCCGATAGGTGATCCGCTCTTTTCTCATGGATGCGTCCGCCGCCAAATTCATGTTTCCACGCCGAAAAACATGCGGCGGAATGTTCCTCGGCAAAGATTCTCCCGGGGCCGCTTCAAAAACGGAGGTATCCGCTTTTTAAAAAACAGGCGCAAAAAAACGGCACCTGCCGATGCCGTTCAGGAAGCGGACGAAACCGCATATAGATCCGGGTAAACGGCGGCAAAGCTTTCCGCCGCCCGGCGTACGCGGCCAAAGTAGGCGCTGCCGTCGGAAAGCGCATCCAGAAGCGGCAGAATCGCCCCGCCCTTATCCGCAACGGCGCGGATATATTCGAAGGGCTCCGCCAAATCCAGAGCCTCCCGCAGCTTTTCCAGCGCGAACTCTCGCTTGCCCAGTGCATCCAGCGCCACCGTCATGCAGCAGAGGGTATCGACGTGGTCGAGCACGCGGTTATCCCTTGAAATGATCTGCCGGAGCTGCTCGAGAAGAGAGAGCGCCTCCTGATACCGGCCGAGACTTAAATAGGCGTATGCTTTGGTCGCCATCCGGTAAAAGTTCTCCGGCGTGATCCCGTCCCACTCATCCTCGGCGGAATCCAGCCAGAGCCGCACCGCATCCAGATTCCCGGCAAGCGCCTCCATGCGCGCCTGAAACGCCTCAAAATTCGGGATAAGCCACTCCGCGCGCTTCTCCTTCAGCATGCGGGCAAGATGCGCTGCGGCATCGCGCCAACCCGGACCGGAAGGTTCCAGCGCACGCAGGCGGGTCATGAGCGCATAGGCGGCAAATAAGATTTCCGGCTCCTCCGCATGGAGCGCAGAGGCGACCTCCAGCGAAGCCCGGGTCAGATCATTCTGCTCATAAAACAGCTCGGCGCGCGCGCATTCGACAAGCCCGCCGCCGTTTCCGAAGGAAAGCGCAGGCAGCATCGGGCGGACAATCGCGCTCACCGCGCCGGCGTAGACCGTCAGATCGGAGAGATCCCTGCTGCCGCGCAGGACGCTCGGCATACGGCCGGTCGGAAGGATCGGATAGGGCGAGCAGCCCCGTCCCCCGTTATACAGAATCCCGAGCATCAGCAGCAGACGGGAATTTTCCTTCGGCACGCGAAGCAGATTCGCGGCACAGATATATGTCTCCAGCTGCGTCCTTGCCGGGGATTCCTCATGGAACTTGCTCCTCCGGGCGGTCAGGGCTTCGTGCCAGACGTCAATATCGGAAAACCGGCCTTCCAGCCAGTCGAGTTCCATTTCCTGAAGGCAGTGGGTCATGGAGTTTTTGCGTTCCTGTTCCGGGATCCCGTCAAAAAAATCCCGGAGCTGTTGGAGTTCCTGTTTCGTGAGGCGGCCCACCCAGACGGATTCCAGGGCGGCAACCGCGGCGCCGTTTTTGCCCGAAGCGCGCAGTTTCTCCGCTTTTTTGAGATCCTCAGCGAACGCCATACTGCCACCTCCCGAAAAAACGACTGCTTTCCGAGAAATAATTATAAAGGAATTTTCGGATAATTTCAACCGTTTATGACCGGATTCGCGTCCAAAAACGGACAAAACGCAACAAAAGAGACGAAATCGCGCCGGAATCCGCGTACCTGCCGGCAGCGCCCATAAAAAATGGAGCCGGAATCCATCCGGCTCCGCGATCCGTCAAAGGACGAATCCATTACCCATTCATGCTGTTTTCGTAGGACTCGATCATCTTTTTGACCATCTGGCCACCGACGGAACCGGCCTGACGGGAAGTGAGATCCCCATTGTAACCCTGTTTCAGATTGACACCGACTTCGCTCGCAGCTTCCTGTTTGAACTGTTCAAGAGAATTCTTAGCCTGTTTGTTCGCCATAAATTTTTCACTCCTTGTTTTGCTGTGTTTTGCGTTTGCAAGAATAGTGTTTTCCCCTCATGAATTTTTATGACTGGAAATTTTCAACGATAAAGGAAAGGCCTTCTCTTTTTTAAAACGGCTTTGTCTGGCAAAACCAGCCTGACAAAAGGCGTTTTGCTTGAAACCGTCTGCCCAATTACGCGCAAGAAGACGAATTGAGAAAAAGGCCGACAGAAAAATTGCCAACATTTTATTTATCTGATTGACAGTTCTTCTTTCACCGCATATAATAACAACTAACCTCTTTGCGCTGCATTACATTTCACGGAAACTGAAATGCAAGATCAACAGTACAAACTGAGCAGGCGATGCCCGCACGGGCGTGGGGCCGGGCCGCCCAAAGAGCGGCAGCAGACGGCATTTGATGCACATCTGCAGGACAGTAGTATGTTCTGCCGGTGTGTTATTTTTATGTCCCCCTGAGAAACACCGGCCTTTAATGTTGTGCCATGGGAGCAATCAGGATACCGCTCTCCGGCGGGCAACTGCTCACCGCATTCGGTCTTGCCGCTGTTTCGGTGCTGTGGCATGAGCCGGTGATGCTGGTAAATGATACTCATAAAAAGCATGCTCAAGTCGAAAGGATGCGATGATATGGAATCCGGCCCAAGTATAGGCCAATATTTTTCCTCAGAAAATATACATATGAAATAGCACCGCGCCTTTCCCGGCACGGTGCCGGGAAAGGGCATTTATATGATACGGTATTATCTGACTGAAAACGATCAGCTGCGGGAACTAACCACCCCGCAGACAGGCTGCTGGGTTTCCATCGTGGCGCCCAGCGAGCAGGAAGTACAGCAAATTTCACAGCAGTATTGTCTGGACAGTGATGCGCTGCGAGCGGCGCTGGATACGGACGAACGCTCCCGTATCGACACGGGCGACAACTATACCATGATCTTGGTAAACATCCCCACCGTGGAGGAACAGAGCGAAAAAGAGTTATACAGCACCATTCCTTTGTCTATCTTAATTGCGCAGAAAGTAATTATTACTGTTTGCAGCGAGGATTCTCCGATTATCCAAACCTTTGAGCAGGGAAAGGTGCGGGATTTCCATACCGAGATGAGGTCCCGGTTCATCCTGCAATTTCTGTATGGGATCGCCACTTTGTATCTGCAGGACCTGCGCAACGTAGACAAAAAGAGCGATGAGGTGGAGATGCAGCTGCACAAGTCTACGCAGAACCGGGAACTGATTGAACTTTTAAAACTGGAAAAAAGCCTGGTATATTTCACAACGGCTTTGCGCTCCAATGAGGCGGTGCTGGAAAAACTGCTGCGGATAGAGCTCATCAAAAAATATCCCGAGGATTCCGAATTGCTGGAGGATGTCATTATTGAAAATAAGCAGGCCATCGAGATGACGAACATCTACAGCGGGATTCTCAGCGGCATGATGGATGCCTTTGCCTCGGTTATTTCCAACAATTTAAACATTGTTATGAAGGTGCTGGCCATCATTACCATTGTCATGGCCATCCCCACTATGATTTTCAGCGCTTATGGCATGAATGTCAACATGGCGGGAATGCCTTTTATAGAAAGCCCGTGGGGATTTCCTATCATCATTGGCATATCCGTGGTGTTGAGTGTTTTGGCAACCGTATTTTTCACCAGATTAAAAATGTTTAAATAAGCAGGAAGGCTCATCGGTTACGACGATATCGACTGCAAAAACAAAAAGCGCCCCCGCCTTTGGTTCCTTTTCGCCGCGCGCGGAAAAGTTCCCTTGAGCATGGGACGCTTATCTTTTTATCTGCCGGCGCCGCCCCGGGAGGATCGGTTACTTGACGTCCTCGTCGGTGAACGGATCTCCGCACTGCGGGCAGAATTTCGGCGGATGGGCCGGATCTTCCGGCTCCCAGCCGCACTTGCCGCATTTATAAAGGGGCTCGCCCTCCGGTTTTTTCGCGCCGCATTCCATGCAGAATTTGCCTTTGTTGACGGCGCCGCACTGCGGGCAGGTCCAGCCTTCCGGCTTCGCTTCCGGTTTCTTGGCGCCGCATTCGAGACAGAATTTACCCACATTGCCCTTGTGCCCGCAGGCCGGGCAATCCCAGCCCTCGCCGGCAGGTTTCGGCTCCGGCTTCTTTGCGCCGCACTCGAGACAGAATTTACCCACGTTGCCCTTGTGCCCGCAGGCCGGGCAGTCCCAGCCATCCGCAACGGATGCCGGCTGCTGGCCCATCCCATAGAGGGTATTCGCGTTGACGCCGCCTGCATTCGCCGCCATATTCATGCCGGCAAAGGCCATGAACGCGCCTCCGCCGCCCTGATTCTTTGCGGCATCCTGCATCGCCTGCGCCTGCGCGCCCGCGAGGTTGGCCGCCGCCATCGTCGGATTGCGGAACGCCGCGTTCCTCTGCAGCTCCTTGATCATCGCCTCATCCTCTTCGGAGGCCTTGACCGAACTGACGCCGAAGCTCACAACCCGAAGGCCGCGCAGTTTCCCCCACTTCTCGGAGAGAACGTCGTTGAGGGCCTCCGACAGATCGTCCGTGTGGCCCGGAAGCGCGCTGTACCGGATCCCCATCTCGCTGATCTTCGCAAACGCCGGCTGCAGGGCCGTCATCAGCTCGGTCTTGAGCTGGCTGTCGATCGTGCTGCGGAGGAAATCCTCTGTCACGTTGCCGCAGACGTTGGTATAGAACAGCGTCGGATCGGCGATACGGTAGGAATATTCGCCGAAACATTTGATTGCGATATCGATATCGAGCCCGACATTCTGATCCACGACGCGGAACGGCACGGCGTTTGCGGTACCGTATTTGTTTCCGACGATCTCCTTGGTGTTGAAATAGTAGACGCGCTGGTCCTTTCCGGTGTCGCCGCCGAACGTGAACCGTCTGCCGATGGTCTTGAAGGTATTGACGATGCCCTCGCCGAGTTTACCGTAAAAAAGGCTCGGCTCCGTGGAGGCATCGTATGTAAACTCACCCGGCTCGGCGCAGAAATCCACGACCTTGCCCTGCTCCACGATGATCATGCACTGACCGTCGTTGACCGCGATGACGGAGCCGTTGGAAATGATGTTCTCCTCGCCCTTGGTATTGGAGCTTCTGGCGCTGGTGCGTTTTTTGCCCTTGGTCGCCAGAACCTCTTCTTCGAGCGAATCACAATAGAAATACTCGCGCCACTGGTCCGCCAGCGTGCCGCCCGTTGCGCCAAAGAGTGCCTTGATCAGTCCCATTCTGCATTCTCCTTTATCGTTTATTGTTTATGATATGTGGCTTTTTGTTTTTTATAAGAAGGCCATGTGCGGAATCCGGAAAAAAACGGTTTGCGCCGCCCGGAGATTATCGTTATTATACCCCAAAAAAGCCGCCCTGTATAGACCAAACTTTCCGCAGGGCGCTTGTGCCGGCCATTGAGAAAAAGCAGGTTTCTTCCGGCCGGATAAAGCGTTTCACCTGCCGGAGCGCCGGAGCATCCCGCAGGAATCTTCCTTGTTTCAAATAGATTTTTCTCGGTTTCGCATCGGGTTTCCCATGGTTGATAAACAAATCCGACATATTTATCTATTTTCCAGAAATTTTTGAAAAAAATCAGGGATTTTTCAAAAAATGCCGCATGGAATTGGCAAAGCTCACATTGACGAAACAAAACGGATGCCATATAATATGAAATGTATGATAAATATTTACCACAGGAGGCCGCCTAAATGAAAGTGACCATCAAGGACATTGCAGAGAAATTGGGCATCTCCACCACCGCGGTATCTCTGGTGCTCAATAATCGGGACAACCGGATCTCCCCGGAGAAAAAGGAGCTGATTATCCGCACCGCCAAAGAGATGAATTATCATCCCAACCAGGCCGCGGTCACGCTGGTAAAAAAGAACAGCCGGACGATCGGGCTGATTATCCCCGACCCCAGCAACATGTTTTTTGCCGATCTCACTAAGGGCGTCGGCGACGTGGTCGCGGAAAATAAGATGAGCCTGATCATTGCGAACACCAACGACATCGCAAAAAACGATCTGAGCTATCTGGATATGTTTATCTCCGCCGGCGCCGACGCGATCATCCTCACAATCGCCTCGGACTCGACCTCCGGGCTGATCCCTCTGTATCAGAGCGCAATCGAGGCGTACGGCAAGCCCGTCGTCATGGTCGACCGCTACGTGATGTCGGTCGGCTGCTCGGCCGTCACGCTCAATCACCGCAAGGGCGCCTACGTCGCGCTGCAGCATCTCTTCTCTCTGGGGCACCGCAAAATTGCCTGCCTGACCGGGCCGCGGTACCTGCTCAACACCTCGGAACTGCTGGAAGGGGTACGCGCCGCCTACCGCGACAACGGCATCCCGTTTGACGAAAAATCCGTGATCGAGGGAAATTATCAGGTCTCGGGCGGAATGAAAGCCGCGGAGCAGATCATCAAAGAGGGCTATACCGCGGTCTTTTCCTTTAACGACATGATGGCCTACGGCCTCTACAAAAAATTTGCGGAAGCCGGTATCCGGATCCCGGAGGATATTTCCGTCGTGGGGTTCGACGACGTCTTTTTCTCCGACCTGCTGGATCCGCCGCTGACCACCATCAAGCAGCCCGCCTACGCGATTGGAGAGGGCGCCGCGATGCGGGCCCTTTTCGAGATCCAACACCCGGATGAGGAAAAACTGACCACCTTCTTTGAGCCCACCCTGAAGATCCGGAAGAGCACGCGTGCCCTGTGAGTTCCGGAAGACAAAATGAATCATGCTTTGAGGTGAACACTCTATGAAATTGCTGAGTTTCGGCTCCGCAAACCGCGACATTGTCTATCATGTCGATCACATCGTCCGCGAAAAGGAGACGATCTCCTGCCGGGACGTGACGGCGGGAATCGGCGGAAAAGGGCTGAATCAATCCATCGCTCTGAGCCGGGCGGCCGGCTCGGCCTACCTTGCGGCAAGGATCTGTGAAAAAGACGGCGAGATTCTGGATTTTCTCCATGCGCAGAACGTCGACACCCGCTTCGTGGAGATCTGCCCCGAGGAGACCGGCCACGCGATCGTTCAGGTGGATCGGGACGGGCAAAACAGCATCATCGTGGTCCCCGGCGCAAACGCCGGATTCACCCAGGATTACGTCGGGCGCGTCTTCGCCGAATTCCGGGGCGGGGCCGTCGTCCTCCAGAACGAGATCAACCTGATCCCGGAAATCATGAAAAAGGCCCACGAGGCCGGCAACCTGGTTCTGTTCAACCCCTCCCCCTTCTCCGAAGAAATCCTGAAGGATTTTCCGCTGGAGCTTGTGGATATTTTTGTCGTCAACGAGGTGGAGGGCTGCGCGATGACCGGCGAACAGGAACCGGAAAAGATCCTCCTAACCATGCGGGAGACCTATCCCGCCTCCAAAATCGTACTCACGCTGGGCGCGGAAGGCTCCTGTTTTGCCGACCGGCAGGGCACCGTATGTCAGCCGGCCGTTCCGGCCGAGGTGGTGGATACAACCGCGGCCGGCGACACCTTCCTCGGATATTTTCTCAGCAGCTATGCACGCACCGCCGACCCAAAAGAAGCCCTGCGCCTCGCAGCCCGGGCCTCCGCCGTCACCGTATCGAGGCCGGGCGCCGCGGCATCCATTCCGTTCTTCGAAGAACTGGCCTGACCGGCCGCCGAAACGGATTCCCGCCTTTTTTGATGCAGCACGCCGGGGAACGCGGCTTACCTGCGGCGAATACAAAAAAAGAACAGGGAGATGGGCCCCGCCCGTCTCCCTGTTTTTATGTTTACTATGCGCCGGGAATGAAAAATCTCAGCTAACGGAAACCCGAATCCGGCCTTGCGTCAGCCAAGTCTCTCGTAGGCGGCAACCCCGCCGGTCAGAATCCAGCGGTAAAGGAGCCGGCAGACCAAAATCAGCAGCGCGGTCACGATCCCCATCGCCATGCTCATCGGCATCAGGCGGGCAAGCCCGTATCCGGCGCCGCCCATCGCCAATACGGTGACCCAGCACACACACAATGCGATCAGGACGGAAGCCCCGTTCTTGACCGCCTGCGTCTCGTTGGTCCAGTCGAGATTCGGATAGTGCAGGTTTGCCACGAGCCCGGCCAGCGCCGTGAATCCCGTAAACGCCAGCGGCGTGAGCAGGCACCAGATCAGGTCGGTTCCGGAAGGTTTAAGCGCAAGGATCAGGCCCGCCTCCGCGATCACGGTCGCCGGCCCGGCGATGCTCAGGTGCAGCAAAAGCTTCGCCCTGAGGAGATCCGCGGAGGAGACCGGCATGGAGCGGGCAACCCAAAGCGTATTGCCCTCAATGGATACCGAAGCCGCCGTGATCGTCGTCATCCCGGAGATCATGCAGATCGTGAGGATCAGGATCGGGCTATATAGGTTCCCGGGAAGCGGGACTTTTTCCTGAATATTCAGAAACGGCAGCGCCACGCCGCCGACCGCGAGGACGACCGCGCCGAAGCCTGCGTTGATGATGTAGGCGGAGCTGGAGAGGAACCGGCGCAACTCCCGCTGATAAAGCGCGGAAGAGACGCCGGAGACCTTCTGCATGGTCTCTTTATAAACGACCGCCGCCACGCCGGATTTTGCGGTCACGGTGCGGATGAATGTTTTGGAGATCAGCCAGTAGGCCAGCACAAACGGCAAAACCAGACAGACCGCGGAAAACAGCAGCAACAGAAGGTCTCCGTCCGCGATCGACTTTCCGATCCAGTAAAGAAGGGCGACGCCCCCAAGCCGCTCGGCGACGGCGGTTCCGCTCTGCGCCAGCTTTGTGATCATGGTCTGCATCTGAGCCACCAGAACAAAATACGCGCCGAGGAACGCAAGCGAAAAGACGGTGGAGAACAGGGACTTCCTGCGGATCCTGCGGGTCAGGAGCGAAAGCAGCCACGCGAAAAGAACGGACAGCGCCAGCGAAAACAGCGGCAGCAGCAGGGTGATCGCAACAAACGCAAGAATGCCGGAAACGTGTACAGGGCAGAACTGCGCCCACGCGATGCCCGCCGGAACCGCCATCATCAGATCAAACGCGAGGTTGATCAGCAGCAGGGTCAGCATCCGGCTTCCAAGAATGGCCGACGGGGGGATCGGCATCGAGAGAAGCAGCTCGTTATCCTTTGCCTCATAGAGCTGCGCTTTCGCGGTGAAGATGCTGCCGATGAACATCAGCGCAAAATCCGTCACCGCAAACATGGAAAAATAGGTCCAGCCGAGCCCCGCCTCATAATACGGGCGGCTGATCATGGAAAAATAACCGTAAAACATGAAGGCATATGCCGCGGCCGCGTAGAGAATCAGAAAGGCGAAACCAATCGTCTTGGCCTTCGTCTGTTTCCGTTTGGAGCGCGACATGCCGGTAAACCAGCTGCGCATCGCGGCAAGGCGAACCCGCATCAGTGCTTTAAGCATGGTCTCCCTCCAGTTCCAGGAACACATCCTCCAGCGAGGTGTCTCCCTTCACTTCTTCCATGCTCCCGCTGACGACGAGTTTCCCCTGTCGGATGATGGCGACCTTGTCGCAGAGCTTCTCGGCCACCTCCAGCACATGCGTCGAGAAGAAGATGGAGCCGCCCGCGTCGCAGTGCGTACGCATCATCTCCTTGAGCTGATGGGAGGCGATCGGGTCCAGCCCGACGAACGGCTCATCCATAACAATGAGCTTCGGCGTATGGAGCCACGCGGAGATGATTGCGAGCTTCTGCTTCATGCCGTGGGAGTACGCGGAGACCGGCTGGGCGAGATCGCCCGTCAGCGCGAATTTCTCGGCGTACTCGTGGATGCGTTCCTTCCTCTCGGCGGCGCTCACGCCGTAGACGTCGGCGATAAAATCCAGGTACTGAATCCCGGAAAGATAGTCGTACAGATCCGGATTATCCGGGATATAGGCGAGCAGCCGCTTGCAGGCGAGCGGCTCGTCCTTGATGGAGTGTCCGTCGATCAGAATCTCTCCGGCGTCGAACTGCAGGATTCCGCAGCAGGCCTTGATCGTCGTCGTCTTGCCGGCGCCGTTATGCCCGATAAAGCCGTAAATTTCTCCCGGCGCGATGGAGAGGGTGAGGTCGTCCACCGCAACTTTATTCCCAAATTTTTTTGTCAGATGTTCGATTTTCAGCATGTTTTCTCTCCTGAATAAATTGAATTGCCCGTTCCGGCGCCTTCCGGATTCCCTTTCCGGGCGCCCGGTACCGAAACAGAAAGCAAAATTTCTTTTTGCCGCCTCTTTTTGCCCGGCATCCCGGGATCTCCGGCACGCCCGGACGAAAAAGGCGAAACAACTGCCGAGGTATATTATACTACCGATCCGCGGAAGTATCAACGAGCAGACATGAGATTCCCCGGATCCCTTCGTTGGGCCTGAGCCTGAAAATCCGCCCCCGGCCAGCAGAAAAAGCCGACCGGGATCAATACAGGCTGCAGCCCGGCGCGGGATCATCCAAACAACATGCAGATGCAGGGCATCATGGACGAGCGTTGCAAAAGACCGGCCGTATCCGAATAGGGCCGGAAAGACCCAGAAGCGGCGGCCCGGCGCGGAATCATCCGAAGAGCATGTCCTCCACATAACGGTCCATGAAGAAGGCATCCGAGGAGAGATCGATTGTCGCGGCGGCGGATGCGATCTCCTCCGCGCGGCGGCGCTCCTCGGCCGAGAGCAGCATCATGGAGGCGCCGGAGCCGGCCGCGTTGCCGACCGCTCTCGCCTTTTTTTCGCAGCCGGCCGGAAGAAGCCCGGTCGCGGAAGCGCTCCCGACGGGCAAAAAGCTGCCGAAGCCTCCGGCCAGCAGGATCTCCGACAAATCCTCCGCCCGGAGGCCGGCGTGATGCAGAAGCGTCTCTGCGCCCGCGCAGACCGCGGCCTTCGCAAGCTGGAAGCTTCGCAGATCCTTCTGCGTGAGCACAATCTTATCCTTGAGCACGACGGCGGGAACGCCCTCCGCCTCCGTGAGCACGCCGAGCGACGCCGCACGCTCCCCGTCGATCCGGCCCGTCTCGTCCAGAATGCCGGCGGCCAGCATGGCGGCGGCCGCGTCTATCAGGCCGGAGCCGCAGAGCCCGCACGGCGCAGCGCCCGCGACCGTGCGGACGGAGAAGCCGCCCTCCCGGAACACCACGCCGGAGACCGCGCCCGGAACCGCCTGCGTGCCGCAATAGATGCCGGCGCCCTCGAACGCCGGGCCCGCCGCGGTGGAGCAGACGCGGAGCTTTTCCTCCCCCGCCAGTGCCATCTCGCCGTTCGTGCCGATATCCATCAGCAGGGCGGGGCGCTTTGCCTCATCCAGTCGGGAAGCCAGCATCGCCGCCGTGATATCCGCCCCGACAAACGCCGAGACGCACCGGCCGAGATAGACCTCCGCCTCCCGCAGAAGGCCCGTAAGACCGAGCGAAGCGGCGGGGGCCGTCTCCCCAAACAGGCTCTCCGGCAGAAACGGCGAGGCGCAGAGCTTCGAGGCGTTCCCCTCCGTCAGCAGACAGAGCATGGCCGTATTCCCGACAAAAACAGCTTTTTTTATTGTTTTCCCGGGGAAATCGACCCTTTCACGAAGGCCGGCCTCCTCCCCGATCCGGTCCGCGAGCGCGCAGATGGCGGTGCGGACGGCCTTTGCGAGATCTGAGGCGTGCCCATCCCGCGAGGCGCCGAGCCGCGTCATCACATCCGCGCCGAACGCGGCCTGCGGGTTGGGCGCGGTTCCGGAGGAAAGAAGCCTCCCCTCCCCGAGATCCCAGAGATAGGCGGCCAGCGTGGTCGTGCCGATGTCGACGGCAAGGCCGAGGCCCGCTCCGCCGTCCGGCACAAAATCCGGAAGAATTCCTGCGGAGATCGCCTCGAACTTTGAGGCCTTCGGAAGAAAAACGGCGGCGTCGCCCAGAACCTCCGTCTCGCAGGCGAGGCGTACGCCGGAAGCCAGTTCCTCCGCCGTCAGCAGCAGGCGCTCCTGCACGGTTACCGGAGAGATTCTTCCCTCCGCGCGGACACGGCACTTCCCGCAGCGCCCGCAGCCGCCGCACGGCATCGGAACGGAATACCCCGCCTCCCGCAGCAGATCGGAGAGCCTTCCCCCGGAAGGGATCTCCCGGATGCCGGCCTCTTTATCGCAGACAACCGTCAGCTTCATGCGCACGCCCCCTTTTTTCACAATAAGAAAATCATAGCGCGGAAACGCCCCTCTGTCAAACATGCCGCGCCCTTTTGCCGGGAGCTCCGGCCATAAAAAATGGGACCCGTCTTGAGACAGGCCCCGTTTTTTTCTTTTGATGTCACGTGCACGAATTGCAGCCACAGCCACAGCTGAAATTGCAGTTGCTGTTCGTATCCATATCCTCCAGCCGCGGCGGGAAAAACTCGTTGGTCGGGAATTTGATATGTTTGAATACCTCGCAGGGATCGTCCGTCGTGGTGACGCATTCCTTGCCCGGCACGCAGAAGTCGTATGCCGGAACAAGCATCTGCACCGGACGCTCGAGCTGAACGATCGTAAACAAGCCCAGGGTAATGAGCACCTGGCGGCCGCCCCCGGTGATGAAACTGCCGCCAAACTGAGCGGCAACTTTCTCCGGGAAGTTGATTTCCGTCATGTTTGTGTTCTCATTGCATTCCGCCAGGCGGGAATGTAAACAAATCGGATCCACCACCTGCACAGCCGCTTTCGGGCTGTTGGTGGAGTCGCCGGAAGACGTTTCGGAATTGAATACCTTGACGTTGCCTTCGCTGCCGTAAAGAATCACTTTCTTGGAGAAAATCGCGACGCCGCGAACGGTGTCCGCCGTGGAAACCGGTGTATAATAGGCCGACAACCGGACCAGGAAATAGAAGGTCATGTCCACGGAATAGAATCCCCGGTTGAACGGAATGGGCTCAACCTCCAGAAAAACGTTCATCACTTCCACACTCTTGGCTTTGACCGTCAGAGCGCGTTCGATCTTTGCCTGCTCCGTCTCAATAAAGTAAACCGGGAGATCTTCCAGACAATCCTTGTCGGAACAACTGTCATATACCCTCCCGGCATCGATGCAGACGGCCTCCTTAAAACAGGCAGAGCTTGCCGCTGACATCGTGCTGTTTGCCTTTTGTTCTGCCATAACTATCCTCCTATCGAAATGTTAGCTGCATGAAGCCGCTTGGTAACATTTTATGTAAGAAGGACCGTTTTGTTCACTCCGTCAGCTTCTTCGATCTTCAATTACGTCGGCAACGTGAATGGGACGAACCGCGCCCTCCGCAAGACGGCACGCCAGCCGCTCCGCCTCCTCCAGGCTCTCCGCAACGGCCTGACAGCGGACGCTCTGCACCGAATGGCTGCCCGCGGTACCCTCCTGCGTGCACTCGATGCCGTACCGGCCGTTTTCCTCAAAAACAACGTACCGGATCAGATAGGGACTCTCTCCTGGAATTTCCGCAGAAAAACAGGAACAATACATCTGTTGTTTCACCTCGTTTAAATCACTCTCCGTGTTATCAGTATACGTCCCCCAAAAGAGGCAATACAACCGGAAAACGCTGGGAAACCCGATTTAGAATAGGCCCTATGCAGCAAAACCGAATCCGCACGAAAAACATCCCCGCCGCCCGCACAAATTCCCACTTTTTCGGCATGGTGAAGCCGTTTTGTTTTTTCCAAAAAATTATTGTAATCCGGGGACGCTTATGTTAGAATATGGGTTAATATTCAAAAACCGGACGGGAGACGAAAGGAGCTGTATCCATGAACGTAGAAAGCGGCATCCCCGCAAGAATCAGGGAACTTCGCGAAGTCTGCGGCTACTCTGTAGAGGAATTTGCCGAAGCCCTCGGCATCGACGCGGAAACCTACGCCGGCTACGAAAAAGAAGGCGCGGATATTCCGATCAGCGTCATCTTTCAGGTTGCCAACAAATGCAGCGTCGATTTCAACGAGATCGTCACCGGAACCAGCGCCAAGCTCAACACCTATCACATCGTAAAACGCGGCGAGGGCAAACCCGTCAGCCGGTATCCCGGCTACTATTACGAGGATCTTGCCTACCGGTACAGTAAGAAGGTGATGCAGCCCCTCCTGGTTACGCTCTTCCCTTCGGACGAACCGGCGGCTCTCGTATGCCACAGCGGGCAGGAATTCAATATGGTACTGGAAGGGCAGGTCGCGGTCGTCTTCGACGACAAGGAATTCATCCTTTCCGCCGGCGACACGATCTACTTCAACCCGACGCACCTGCATGGCCAGCGCTGCGTGGGCGACAAAAAGGCCCGCTTCCTGACCGTCATCGCCGAATAAGGCTCCCGGAGAGCGTCTCTTCCGGAGCCGGGACCCGCTTTCCGCATCCGCGGCACGGATTTTTTTGAAGAAAGCCGGAGGATGCCGGGAGGCCCAGACTATAAGAAGAGGAATTAAAATATGCTTCTTGACAAATTCCTTCCCCGTATCGAGTTCGACTCCTACGAGGATTTTAAAGAAAATTACCGGGTACATATCCCGGAGGACTTCAACTTCGGCTTCGATATCGTGGACGAATGGGCAAAGCAGGAACCGGAAAAGCGCGCTTTGCTCTGGATCGACGACCACGGCGGCGAAAAGACCCTCACCTTTACCGAGATCAGCCGCCTGTCGAACCGGTTTGCGAACTATCTGCACGGCCTCGGCATCCGGAAGGGCGACGTCGTCCTGCTGATCCTTCGGCAGAGATGGGAATACTGGGTCTGCGCCACCGCGCTCCATAAGCTCGGCGCCATCCTTGTGCCCGGCTCGCTTCAGCTGACCAAAAAGGATATCGTCTACCGTGCGGAAGCCGCGGAGATCAAGGCGATCGTCTGCATTGACGACGCGTTTGTCGTCGGGCAGGCGGAGGCGGCTTTTGCGGAAGCTCCGTCGCTTGAGCACCGCGTGCTCGTCAATGGCAGCCGGGAGGGCTGGCTCTCTTTTGAGCAAGCGATTGCAGATTCCCCGGATACTTTCGAGCGTCCCTCCGGCGATCAGGCGACCCGCTGGGACGACACGATGCTGATCTATTTCACGAGCGGCACCACGGGCATGCCCAAAATGGTGGAGCAGAATTTTTCCTACCCGCTGGGGCACATTGTCACGGCAAAATACTGGCAGCAGGTGCAGGAAAATAAGCTGCACATGAGCGTCAGCGACTCCGGCTGGGCGAAATTCGGCTGGGGCAAGATCTACGGGCAGTGGATCTGCGGCGCTACCATCTTTGCCTACGACTGGGACAAGTTCGTGCCGAAAAAGCTGCTGGAGGTCATCTCCAAGTATCAAGTCACGACGTTCTGTGCGCCGCCGACCATGTTCCGCTTTATGCTGCAGGAGGATGTGGCCTCCTACGATCTCTCCGCGACCGAGCAGTACTGCATCGCCGGAGAGCCGCTGAACCCCGAGGTCTTCCGCAAATGGGAGAAACTGACCGGCCACAAGATGTACGAGGGCTTCGGCCAGAGTGAATCCTCCGTGATGATCGCCAATTTCCAGTGGTTCGAGCCGATCCCCGGCTCCACCGGCAAGCCCGCCCCGCTCTACCGCATTCAACTGATGGATGCCGACGGTAACCTCTGCGAGGACGGCGACGAGGGGCACATTGTTGTCGCCGGCGTGGACGAGGATTCCCCTGCCGGGCTCTTCACCGGATATTACCGCGACCCGGAGCGCACCGCCCAGGCCTTTGCCGGCGGCAACTACGACACCGGGGACGTCGCCTGGCGCGACAGCAACGGCTACTACTGGTTCATCGGCCGGAGTGACGACGTCATCAAATGCTCCGGCTACCGCATCGGGCCGTTTGAGGTGGAGAGCGCCCTGCTTGAGCACCCGGCGGTCGTGGAATGCGCCGTTACGGCCGCCCCGGATCCGATCCGCGGGCAGGTTGTCAAGGCGACCGTCGTGCTCGCGGCGGGCTATACGGGCACGCCGGAGCTCACCAAGGAGCTGCAGAATCACGTCAAAAAAGTCACCGCCCCTTATAAATATCCGCGCATCGTCGAATATGTGAAAGAATTGCCCAAGACCATCGGCGGCAAGATCAAGCGCGCCGAGATCCGTCAGGAGGACCTCCGGGCAAAGACGGAGTCCTGAGCCGGGAGCTGATTTGCCTTGCCGCAGATCCGCTTTCCATGCCCTGATGACGGCGGGAACGCGTTCCTCCGTTTTTGAAGCGCATGGGACGGCCTTCCCGGCAGAATCCGGTCGCCGCCGCAAATCCGCCCCGCGAACCGGCATTCAGGCAGAAAGATGCCCTTCCGGTTTTTAGGAATACAAGACGGCCTTCGGCGCCGCAGAAAAAAAATCCCGAGGCTGCCGCGGTCGCTCCGGACAATCACGCAAAAAAGCTCCGGCATCCCCTTTTTTTCGGGAATTCCGGAGCTTTGTCTTATGCTTTTTTAGTGGGCGGTATGGCTGAGCAGGTAGGTCTGCAGGGCCTCGTACTGCTGGGATTTCAGGAGGATGCCGTCGCTGGTCGCATCCTCGGGAAGGCCGCCCGCCTCATCCTTAAACGCCTCGGCGGCGTTCACATACCAGAAGCCCTTCTCCCCGGCCATGGCAAGGAGTTTCTCGTTGATCGCGTCGATATCCGCGTTCAGAAGATCGTTCTTATGTTCGCCGCAGAGGCTCTCGTTGACCGGAAGCATCGAAACAAGATACAGATCGCACCCGGGTTTGGCGGCGATCACCGCATCCAGAAACGCGGAAAATTTCTTAATATACGTGGCGTTGTCCATCCAACTGATGCTGTCCGCGCCCATCAGGATATAAATTTTACCGACATCCTCTTTCGCAGCCAGCGCCTCGGGGATCGTATACCCCTCTCCGTCGGAATTGATTACATCCTTGTTGAGGATGGTGTCCGCATTGACGGAGATGCTGGCAAGGAAGGAGGCCCCGCTGAAAAAGTGGCTCTCCTGCGCGCCGGAAGCCATGGAATCGCCGAGGATCACGGCATCTTCAAAATAGGAGATCTCTTTCGGCTCGCTCTCCTCCAGAAGCCCCCATGCGGGAAGCTCGGCGGCCTCCGCCTGCTCCCCGGAAGCGGGCTCTTCGCCGCCGCTCTCCGTTCCGGATTCCTCCGGCTGGGAGGAGGCCGTCTCCGGAACGGAAGCACTCTCCTCTTCCCCATCCATCAGATCGTCCAGAAGATTCACGAAGTTGAAAACCGCCTCGGCGAATTTGGAGCTGCTCTCTTTTCCGGCGAGAATCCGCTCGTTCTCCGCTTTCTGCCATGCCGCCGTGATACCGGCAGCAACAAGAAGCACTGCCGCAACCACCGCGGCAATGCGAATGACTCTATACTTTTTTTTATTTCTAAGGACCGCGTTGCCGTTTCCGCTCATCCGGATGACGCACCTTCCGACATTTTTCAAGTAAGCCTAAGTATATCATAGAAGCTGCCAAAATTCATTAGGATTTTATGAATTTCCGGTTTTTTCTTTTCCCCGGAAAAACGCTTGACGGAAGGAACGGTTTTCGCTATAATAGGTACGTTCGCGAAGCGAACCGTTACGTCCGCGGGCATCCCGCGACACAGAAATGCTGGTGTAGCTCAGTCGGTAGAGCAGCTGATTCGTAATCAGCAGGTCGTGTGTTCGAGTCACATTACCAGCTCCAAAAAATCCGCACAGGTAAGCCGTTTCGGCCTACCCGTGCGGATTTTTTTGCCTTATTTTCGGGTTTGGCAGTAACCCGGCAGTAACCCGGTACATACCCGGTAGATGCGGTGATTATGAAGTCTCTCCCGTCCCCGCCGGCTCCTCCATTCTGATGCCGCAGTCATGTGCAGAAGGCGAAGGCGACACCGCCTGTCGCATCGGCACTTTTATTGCTTGCGGTTCCCGCGCCGGTCGTGGACACGGCACAAAAGTAACCGGATGAAGCGGTGACAGGTGAGCGTTCAAGCCAATAAGCGAGGGATCCACCAAGATATTTCCTTCGGTCGCTCACGACACAGTAATAAGCATATCTGCTTCCCTCGCCCGATGCCGCAAAATTGGTGCTTCCAAAGATTTCAATCTCAGAAAGCAAAAACAGGCTGTCGCTGGTCATAACGATTGTGCTGCTCTTATTCCCGGCGCTGGTTAATTTGTCGACCGGAACGATCACGCCCGAAAGATCGCTCGAAAGTCCGCTCAAAAACGATGCCATTCTGGCGGTTCTCATCTGGCTGCTTCCCCAGCCGCCTGCGTTGGTACCCGTTGCGTTCATGGCATATGCGGTCGCATAGCAGTTGTGCAGTTGCCATGTGATTCCGGCGTATTCTCCGCCATACGCAGACGAATCGGTCACCTCGTCGTGATGAAATCCGAGAATGTCCACCTGATAGTTTACGCCGTCGATGGAAATGTTTAAGTAATCCCCGATGCCGAGAACCTGACCATCCGAAAACGTTACAGACCGAATGGAGTTGGAATAGGTGTGCGCGGCATCCTTTGAGATCGCCCTGCTGAACGCCGACAGCTTTCTCCATGTGAGGGCAGAGATGCTCACCGCCGTATGCGCCGAGGTGCTCACGGCTGAGACCCGGAGCGTATTGATGCCGCAGACCGCGGCCCTTTTGCACAATCTCATCGTCTCTCTCCTGCGCTCCCGGCGCCCTCTCCCCACAAAATCATTTCCGGATCTGTTTTCATGCCGATCCTTCCTTTCCTTGATTGGCGGGATCTTCCCGTCTGAAAAAAGGATAGCTTTGGGAAACGCCGGAATCTGATGTACTTTTCCGGCAGGCCCGGCCGGGACAATATCGGAGCCCTCCGCGAAAGAACCGGAAAGAAACGACGGGCGGCGTCGGAGCAGGCAGGCGACTGTCTTCGGGGAAAGGAGTTGCGCCGCCGCCAACAAAAAAACCGTTTTTGCCGTCTTGGCGCAAAAAAGCTTCGTCTATCGTGTAATGTGAAATTGCTTTACATATATGATAAGCAAGTTTCTTTTTCAGAAAGACGAATGCCTTAATTAAGCGGAAAAGATCAATTATTTTGAGTAAATAAAGAGGCCGGGCGTCTTTGCCCGGCCTTAAAAATTATGTTTCATATGAAAAGCAAAACAGCTTTACATCTGTAGAAAGAGGATTCTCTGTCCAACGGAAAATCAGAGATTCCTTTTCGGAATGCTTTCCGAAATCCCTGGTTTATTTCCCTGTCATGCTCTTTTTGCAAGAGCGGTCAGGGCGTCCGCAATGCGGAGAAAGACGCGCCGGGCGTGTTCGTCGTCGGCGTAGCAGCCGTGGACGATGCGCAGATAGTCCCTGCCCTGCTCGCCGTAATTCTGGCCGGCGTTCACGAGCACATATGCGGTTTCCATCAGCCGGTCCGCGACCTCCTGCCCCGTGCCAAGCGCGCCCACATTGAGCCATGTGAGAAATCCGCTCTGCGGCATCTGCATCCGCACCCCGGGAACCGAGGTGAAGATCTCGTATGCCGTCCGGCGGCGCCTCTCAAGAATTTCCGTGTAGGCCGGAAGAATTGTCGGGTCACGGAGCGCGGCCTCCGCGCCAACCTGAGCGAGCGTGTTGGGCGCGCCGAGGACGTTGACCGCCGCGCCGTAATAAACATCCATCAGGCGGTCGTCGGCAACCAGATACCCGATCCGCAGGCCGGAGAGCCCGAAGCCCTTGCTGAGCGAAAAGACCGTGACGGTCCTCTCCCACATGCCGGGCAGCGCGGCGGGCGTGATCATTTCTCGGCCGTCGAAGATATGATCCTCAAAGGCCTGATCGCAGATGAGCACAAGGTCGTGCTCAACGATGAAGCGGCCGAGCATTTCCCACGACTCTCGCGTGAAGACCGTGCCGGTCGGGTTATTGGGGTTCGTTGCAAGGACCATTTTGGTGCGCGGCGTCAGGGCTTTTTCGAAAGGCTCCCTCTCGAACTGGAACCCGGTCTCCTCCCGCAGCGGGACATGTACCGCCGTTGCCCCGCAGAGGCGGCAGTTGAGAAAATTCGACGGGTAGCTCGGATCCGGGACAAGCACCTCGTCCCCCTCGGAGAGAAACGGCTCCATCGCAAAGAGCAGCCCGGAATCGGAGCCGGGCGTGATCAGTACGTTGCGGGAGGGGTCGACCTTCAGCCCGTTGACTCGGGCGCATTTCTCCGCGACCGCGCGGCGCAGGCTTGTGCTGCCGATCGGCATCGTGTAATGCCCCGGCAGCCCGGAGGAAACTGCTTCGAGCATCGCCTTTTTGACGCTTTCGGGCAGCGAAGGGTCCGGCAGAAACGGGTCCGCCCAAGCGAGAACGTCGTATCCGTTTTCAATCAGCGTTCCGGCCGCGTCGCCGACATCCGCTTTCACGACCTCGGAAAACAGGCCGCCCTCGATGCCGCGGAAGCGATTGTTGATTTTATCGGTAATCATGTCTCAGCCCTCCCAGTAATGGCAGGCGCAGAGATGGCCCGCGCCGATATCCAAAATGGGCGGAACTTCGGTTTTGCAGCGTTCCGTCGCGCGCGGGCAGCGCGTATGAAACCGGCATCCGGTCGGCAGGTGGATCGGGCTCGGGATATCCCCCTGAAGGAGAATCCGCTCCCCGGTGTCTCCGCCGACCTCCGGCACGGCCGAAAGCAGCGCCTTGGTGTAAGGGTGCGCCGGATGGGAATAGATCTCTTCCCGGCTCCCGCACTCCACGATGCTGCCGAGATACATGACGATGATGCGGTCGCTCAGGTGCTTGACCACCCGGAGATCGTGGGAAATGAAGAGATAGGTGAGATTCCGCTCCTGCTGCAGCTTTTGGATTAAATTTAAAACCTGTGCCTGAACGGAGACGTCGAGCGCGGAAACCGGCTCGTCGCAGACGATGAATTCCGGATCCGCCGCAATCGCGCGCGCGATGCCGACCCTCTGCCGCTGCCCGCCGGAGAATTCGTGCGGGAAGCGGTCGACATAATCGGAACGCAGGCCGACCTCCTCCATCAGCTCGAGCGCATGCTTCTGCAGTTCGTTTTCCTTTGTGATCCCCTGCAGGCGCAGCGGCTCCGTGATGATCTCCCCGACGCGCTTACGCGGGTTGAGGCAGCCGTACGGGTCCTGAAAGATGATCTGCATGCTGCGGCGCAGCGGACGAAGCTCGCCCTCGGAGGCGTGGGTGATATCCTGCCCCTTAAAGAGGATCTCCCCGTCCGTGACGTCGATCAGCCGGAGAATTGCGCGGCCGGCGGTGGTTTTTCCGCAGCCGGATTCCCCAACAAGGCCGACCGTCTCGCCGCGGAAAATATCGAAGGAGATGTCGTCAAGGGCCTTAACGGTCTCCTCTTTTCCCCGGAGGCCGCCCCCGTTGACTTTATAATATTTTTTAAGGTGATGAACTTCTACGATTTTATCCGGTCCCACGGGTCACTCCTCCTTCCATTCCGGCGTATCCCTCAGGCAGCGGCAGAAATGCCCGGGCTCCGCCTCGATCAGCGCGGGATCGACCTTGGAACAGATCGGTTTCGCGTATGGGCAGCGCGGATGAAACCGGCAGCCCTTCGGCAAATTATAAAGGCTCGGCACCATGCCCCGGATCGTCTCAAGCTCCACTCCCGGCCGATCGGCCAGCGTCGGAATCGAATGCATCAGCCCTTCCGTATATGGGTGCAGCATATGGTGGAACACGTCCTCGCGTCTGCCTTGCTCGACGATCTGGCCGCAGTACATGACCGCCACGTCGTCGGCCATTTCGCTGACGACGCCGAGGTCATGGGTGATCAGGATGATGGCGGTGTTAAATTTTTTCTGCAGACCGCGCATCAGATCGAGGATCTGTGCCTGAATGGTGACGTCGAGGGCCGTGGTCGGCTCGTCCGCGATCAGCAGCTCCGGGTTGCAGGCGAGCGCAATCGCGATGACGACGCGCTGCCGCATGCCGCCGGAGAGCTGGTGCGGGTAATCCAGCACCCGGGTCTCCGGGCTGGGGATTCCCACAAGCCTCAGCATCTCGACGGCCTTTTCCATCGCCTCTTTCTTCTTCATGCCCTGATGGACGATGAAGACCTCCGCGATCTGCGTCCCGATCGTGTAAACCGGGTTCAGCGCCGTCATCGGCTCCTGAAAGATCATTGCGATATGGCTGCCGCGGATGCTTTGCATCTCTTTTTCGCTCTTCCTGACGAGGTCCTCCCCTTTGAAGAGAATTTCTCCGTCCATGATGCGGCCGGCGGGTTTTTGCAGAAGCCCCATGACCGACAGCGACGTGACGCTCTTTCCGCAGCCGGATTCTCCGACGATCCCGAGCGTCTTTCCCGCTTCCAAAGAGAAGCTGATGCCGTCGACCGCCGGAGCGGCCCCGCGCTCCGTAAAGAAATATGTCTTCAGATTCCGGACTTCCAAAAGTTTTTCGCTCATGAAACCGACTCCTTTTAGTCTACGACAACAAGCTCTTTGGTGGTGGCGTTGAGATCCTCGCAGCCGTTTTCGGTGACGAGCACGACATCCTCGAGCCTCACGCAGCAGCGGCGCACAAAGACGATGCTCGGCTCATCCGTAAAGGTCATGCCCGGCATCGTGACCGTCTTCTCGCCCATCGCGAGGAACGGGCGCTCATGGACGTCCTTGCCGATCCCGTGGCCGAGGCGGTGGATGAAGTTTTCGCCGTAGCCCGCCTCCTCAATGACCTTCCGCGCCGCGAGGTTGATCTCCTCGCAGGTGGAAATTCCCGGGCGGAACGCCTCCATGCCGGCCTTCTGGGCGGCCAGAACCAGCTCGTAATAGCGCACGATCTCCGGGTCGGGCTCGCCGACAAACACCGTCCGGCCGAAATCGGAGCAGTACCCTTTGTAAACGCCACCGAAATCGAAGGCGAAGGAATACCCCTTCTCGACCCGGTCGTAATTCATGCCGAAAACCGGACCGCTCATCGGCCCGAGCACAATCGCCTCCGCCGGGAATGAGGGCATCGAGCAGCCGTATTTTTCAAACAATTTTTCAATCTCATGCTCGATCTCCCGAACCATCGTGCCGGGGCGAACCATCGGCATGACGTCGCGGTAGACCTGATCCGCGATCGCGCTGTTTTTGCGCATCAGCGCAATCTCCTCCGCGTCTTTTATGGCACGCATGCCGTCGATGAGGCTCGAGGCCTCCGTGACGCGGCAGCCAAGGCGCTCCTGCAGGCAGAGCGTCTCCGTGGCTGTGATGTCGCGGTTGACGCCGACCGCCTTTCCGGCGAGCCCAAGCTCCCGGACGGTGTTTACAAACGTCTCGCCGGTCAGGTCCTCGTCCGGATAGACCACCTGTTTTGTGACGGCGTGATTCTCCGGCAGAAACGACAGGATGCCGAGGCCGGTCAGCCGCGGGAGGAAGAGGACGACGTCCTTTTCCGTGACGAGAAGGCAGGCGTATTCAAGGCTGTTCTGCCGCTGGGGGGTTTTATCGCGGCTGATGCGCTTCGCGCCGGAGAGATACTCCCAAGAGGCGTCCGCGCCCACAAACATGCCGCCGAAGCCCCGCTCCTCCATCCGGCCTCGCAGGGTCTCTATCCTTTTCTTATAATCCATTCCGTTTCACCTCAAAGCTCATATTTCATGCGGGGATCCATGATGTCACGGACCGCGTCGCCGATAAAGTTCGCACCGATGGAGACCAGAAAGATCGCGGCCCCCGGGAAGAAGCTGATCCACCAGTATTTGAGGATCGCCACGCCGTCGGAGACCATATAGCCCCACTCCGCAACCGGCGGAGAGACACCGAGACCAAGGAAGCTCAGGCCCGCGAAGGTCAGGATTGCGGTTCCGACATCGGTCGAGGCCAGCACCAGCTGGGAAGAGATGCTGTTCGGAATGATCGTGGAAAGCAGGATCGGGAACTTTTTCTGCCCGATCGCCCGCTCGCTCGTGACATACTCCGCCTCGCGGATGCTCAGCACCATGCCGCGCATCAGGCGCGCGTATTTCGGCCACGAGACCACGGCGATGGCAATTACCGCGTTGACGACGCCGGTGCCCATCGCGGCCGCGAGCGCCATCGCCAGCAGGATTGCCGGGAAAGACATGACCATATCGGCAAACCGCATGAGCACCTCGTCAACCACCTTGCCGAAGTACCCTGCGACGGCCCCGTACAGCGTGCCGAACGTGCAGGAAAGCAGGACGACCAGAAGGCCGCACGGGATCGAGATGCGCGCGCCGTAGATGACGCGGCTCAGGATATCGCGCCCGTAGGAATCGGTACCGAAGAGATGGGCGGCGCCCGGCGCGGCAAAGCGCTGCGTCAGGTCCTGTAAATAAGGGTTATAGGGCGCGACGGCGGGCGCAAAAAACGCGCAGACGATAAAGATCGCCCAGATCAGGATTCCGAGGAAGGCGAGGGGGTTTTTGCGGATGAATTTTTTAATGGCTTTTTTCATTTCCGTCTCTCCTCCCCTCAATACCGGATTCTCGGGTCGATGAAGGCGTACAGGATATCCACAAAGAAATTCATCAGCACGTTGACCGCGGCGATAAACAGCGTGGTGCCCATGATCGCCGGAAAATCCAGCGTGGTGGCCGCCTTATACGCGTAAAGCCCGACTCCGGGATAGTTGAAAATCGTTTCCACCAGAACGGTTCCGCCGAGCAGCGAACCATAGCAGAGGCCGAACATCGTGACGGAAGGGATCAGGCCGTTCTTGAGGACGTGATGGAGCATGATGCGGTTTTCTGAGAGGCCCTTGGCCTTTGCGGTGCGCAGGTAGTCCTGCTGCAGTACCTCCAGCATGCTGGAGCGGACCGTCCTCGTCAGGATGCCGACCGTCGAGGCGGAGAGCACAAAGCTCGGCAGAACCAGATGACTCAGCGCATCCTTCAGGAGCCCCATTTCCCCGCAGACGATCGCGTCGCGGATCAGGAACCCGGTCGGGAAAATTGCGCCGAGCCACTCCGACCCGACCCGCCCCGAACCGGGCAGCACGCCCAGTTTGAGATAAAAGACGTACAGCGCCAGAATGGACAGCCAGAAGGCGGGAATCGAAATTCCCATCAGGGAGACCACGCGCAGAACATGGTCGGAAAGCTTGTTATGCCGGGCCGCGGAGATCATTCCGAAGAGCAGGCCGAACAGGATGCTGAAGACGGTCGCGAGCGTCGCCATTTCAAACGTCGCGGGCACATACTTCGCAAGATCCGAAAGCACGGGCTGCTTCGTGCGGATCGAGGTGCCGAGATCCCCGTGGAGCAGGTTTTTCATGTAATTAAAATATTGAACGACCACCGGCTTGTCAAGGCCCCACTTTGCCTCATAGGCGGCCACGATCTCCGGGTCGCTCATCGCGGATTGGCCGAGATTCGCAACCAGAGGGTCACCCGGCACAAAGTGCGAGACGCAGAAGGTGATCACGGAGATACCCGCCATGACCACGGCCATCAGCAGGATCCTGCGTCCGATGTACTTAAGCATATTCATTGGCAATGATCCTCCACCTATCCAAAAACGGCCGTTATCTCCTGTTTTTAGGAATAACGGCCGCTTTCAGATTCACTCTGCTGGATTTCTATCGGCAGTTAAACCGGAGAAAATCACTTGACTTCCAGATCGGCAAACTCGAGATAGTACGCGGTGCTCGGAACGATATTCTGCACGCGCGCATTGACCGCCCAAGTGCGGCCGGGCTGCAACACGACGATAAACGGGGAGTTGCAGGCGACCATCTCAGTCTGGATCGCCTTAAAGAGCTCGGTACGGGCCGCATTGTCGGTCTCGACGGCCGCCTGCTGGCCAAGGGCGACCAGATCCGGGTTGGCTTCCGCCGCCCATCCGGCGCGCAGGCCGACGGTGTTGCCGGGCAGGAAGGCAAGCTGGTTGTTGGAATCATAATAGTCCGGGCCCCACTGGCTGACGACGGCCTGCTGGGTGCCGTTGCGGTAGCCTTCGAGGTAGACGGAAACTTCCTGGGAATCGATGATCATCTCGACGCCGACTTCGGCAAGGTCCGCCTGGACCTTTTCGGCGATCATCATGAAGGAGACGCCGTCCGGAGCCATATCCGGGATCACGCCGCAGTGGAAACTGAAGCCATCCGGATATCCGGCTTCGGTCAGCAGGGATTTGGCCTTTTCGACGTCGCGGGTGATCTGGCTCTCGCCAAGATAGCCGGTGAAGCCCTTCGGGATGATGCTCGCGGGGGTGAAGGCGCCGTTTCCGGCGAGCTGGCAGAGACCGGTGTAGTCGATCGCATAAGTGATCGCTTCGCGGACCTTCTCATCCGCCAGTTCCTTGCCGTATTCCGCGTTGTCGTTCAGCATCAGGAAGAAGATGTCGTCGGTTTTGCTGCTGATCAGCTGGATGCTCTCGTTGCCGTCGAGCAGGGAGGTCTGGTCCGCAGTCAGGTCGAGCGCGAAGTCGATATCGCCGGCTTCGATCGCCATCTGCTGCGCGGAGACATCCGCCATATTAACAATAACATACTTGTCAACTTTGCCGGTTCTCAGAACGGAACCCGCATATTTCTCCATGACCACTTCGGAGCCGGAGTTGTAGGCCGTGATCTGATAAGGGCCGCTGCCGATGGAAGGATTCGCGTCGACATAGGCGGAGAAGGTGTCGTTCTCGTCGCAGGTGCCGCCGTTTGCCTTTGCCACTTCGGAGTCATAGATGCCGAAGGTGGCGCGGGTGAGGATCGACAGCAGCGAAGGATTCGGCGTATTCAGAGTCAGGGTCAGTTCATAGTCGCCGGTCGCCTCGACGGTATCAACCGTTTCAAGAAGGAAGCTCGGGTTGCCCTTGACGCCCTTGACGCGGTTGAGGCAGTAGGCGGCATCCGCGGCCGTCAGCTCTTTACCGGTGGTAAAAAGGATGCCCTGTTTAAGGGTGAAGACGTAGGTAAGGCCGTCTTCCGAGATGGTCCAGCTCTCCGCAACGGCGGGCTGGATGTCGGATTCGTCTTCCGGAGGGGTCAGAACCAGGCTGTCGTAAGCGGCGTGCAGGGCCATTTCGGCGTCGCCCTCATACTCATGAGCCGGGTCAAGGCTGGTGTACTGCATGCTCTCGCCGATGGTAATCTGGGTGGGGCCTGCAACGACGGACGTCTCCCCTTCGGGCGCGGACGAGGTTTCCGTCTGCTCGGCCGGTTTCTCGATGGTCCCGCCGCAGGCGGTCAGGCCGATCATCAGAATGGCTGCAAGGAAAAGCGCAAGAACCTTTTTCATGAAAATCCTTCTTTCTTTTTATTTCTCATTTTCAGGCGGGCCTGAAACGGTTCAGCTAAGTTCGGCTATCGCTTCGATTTCGCAGAGGACGCCTTTCGGGAGCGCTTTGACGGCGACGCAGCTGCGCGCCGGCCTGGAGATGAAGTAGGTGGCGTAAATCTCGTTAAAAACGGCGAAATCCGCCATATCCGCCAGGAAGCAGGTCGTCTTGACAACCTTGTCGGCCCCGGCGCCCGCGGCTTCGAGCACCGCGAGTACATTTTTGCAGCTCTGCTCCGCCTGCGCGGCGATCGTGTCGCCCGCAACGGTGCCGGTGGACGGATCGATCGGAATCTGGCCGGACGTAAATACCAGCCCTCCGGCGACCACGCCCTGCGAATAAGGGCCGATTGCGGCGGGAGCCGCCGCGGTAGCAATCATATTCATTCTGTCTCTCTCCTTTTAAAACGGGCATCTTCGGTGCCCGAAAAATCCGCCACGGATCCTTCCGGTTTGCCCGTCAAATTTCGGCGGGCCTTTACCGATTTAGCACCCTGAATCGGATAAAGATTAAACCGAGTATACTCCCCGCTCATCCTGAATGTCAATAAAATTTCTCGTTTTTACTGAAATATTTTTTATTTAATCCTAAAATTTCAAAAAACGACGTATAATTAATTTTATTGAAAAGATTCCTGCATTTTTTCATTGACATTTGCTTTTTCTGCTGGTTAAATATAGCATGTTAGTATTTTATCCATGTTATAAACATTATTTTATACATCGGAAGGAGCAATGAGATGCAAAGCGTAAAAATCACGCTGACGCAAAACGACCAGGATATCCTGCAGGCCTACGCCGCAACCATGGACGGGCTGGCCGATTACCTGGGGCTCTCCTATGAAATCGTCCTGCACAGCCTGAACGACCTTGAGCACTCGGCGATCAAAGTGATCAACGGCTACCACACCGGCCGGACGCAGGGCGCCCCGATCACCGACCTTGCGCTGGAGATGCTGGAGAGAATCTCCCGAAACGACCAGAAGGATTCCATCTGCTACCGCACCTTCAACAAATACGGGGATCCGCTCTGGTCCACCACGATCGCAATCCGTGGCAGCGAAAACCGCGTCATTGGGCTTCTCTGCGTCAACCAGAATCTGAACACGCCGGTCTCGCGGCTCTTTCCGGGGATCAGCTTCCCGAGCGAGGAGGCGTATGTCTCCGCGCAGAAGAAGGAGACCTATGTGGAAAACGTGGACGACATGGTGTCGCAGGCCGTGGATGAGGCCGTGAAGGACGTATCGGATACGGCGAACACCCTTCCCTCCGCAAGAAACCGGGAGATCGTCCGCAGGCTGTATCAGTGCGGCGTCTTCAGCATGAAAAATGCGGTCGTGCTCGTCGCGGAGAAGATGGAGATCTCCAAGAACACCGTCTACCTGCATCTGCGCCGCATCAAATCGGAAGAGACGGCAAAACGTTAATCTTTTTTATTTTTTGAGCGGTCCGTTCCTTGAAGTTTCCCCGTTCGGATGGTAAAATGGAATAAAATATTTTTCATTGAAATGAGGAAGGGAAATGACCGATTTTTCAAACGGCGGCATCCGGTTCGATATTCTGAAGGAGCGGGCTTTTAACCTGCGTTGGGCGGAGGTGCCCGAGGGCGTGATCCCGCTCACGGCGGCCGACCCGGATTTTCCGGCCGCGCCCGAAATCTCACAGGCAATCGCCGACTACTGCGCCGGCGGATATTTCAGCTATACGCCAAAGCGCGGCTTCCCCTCCTTCCGGCAGGCGCTCTCCGATTATTTTAAGGAATATAAGGAGGAGGACGTTTCAGCCGACCGGATCCTCCCGATCGACAGCGCGGCAAGGGGCATGGAGGCCATCGCGAAGGCGGTCCTGCACCCGGGCGACGAGGCCCTCGTCTGCGACCCGGTCGACTTCCTTTTCAAAACCAGCATGGAGGCCGCCGGAGCCAAAATCCGGCTCTTCCCGACCCATATCGTCGACGGGCGGATCGATTTCAGCCGCCTCGAAGAATTTATCACGCCGGAAACCCGGATGTTCGGCCTATGCAACCCGCACAACCCGCTCGGCATGTGTTATCCGGCGGAGGATCTTGAGCACCTGCTCGCCCTCTCCGAAAAATACGGCTTCTACATCATGAACGACGAAATCTGGAGCGACATCGTCTACCCGGACGCAAAATTCACGAGCATTTTATCACTCGGCACGGAACGCAACCGCCGCACGCTCTCCGTCTTCGGCTTCTCGAAGAGCTTCGGCATCGCGGGGCTACGCGCCGGCTGCGTCTACTGCACCGACCCGGAGTTGTTTGAAAGGGTTGCGGCCGCCTCCCTCGTCGACACAACAATCGGCGGAATCAGTTCCCTTTCTCAGGTGGCCGGCGAGGCCTGCGTGGAAAAATGTCACTACTGGGTCGAGGATTTCATCGCGCACCTCACGAAAAACCGCGACTATGCGCTCGCGCGGATCGCGGAGATGCCGGGCATTTGCTGCCACAAGCCGCAGGCGACGTTCGTGCTGTTCCCGGATATCCGTGCGCTCGGCATGCCGGCGGAAACATTCGCCGCCTTCCTGCTTGAAAAGCACCGGCTGGCCGTCGTGCCGGGCGGCGCAAAGTTTTTCGGGCCGGGCAGCGAGGGGCATATCCGACTCTGCCTCGCGACCAGCCGCGAGGTGCTGGAGGAGGGCCTCAACCGCCTCGAAGCGGGTCTCAAAGAGATTTCCGGAAAAAGCGAGGATTGAATCTAAAAACTTCATTCCGACAAAATAGAAATTCCGTGTGGGAAAAGTGCCTTCCCGCACGGAATTTTTTATGAAAATGAAAAATAGTTTTCGAAAGCCGCGAATATATCATAAAGAAAGCGGCAGTCAGGTGCGGCTTCCCAGTTTTCACGGCAAATCCTTCGCCGGCATAAAATAGGATAGAATGGATAGGGGGGGTTGCTATGTCTCAGGATTCATTCATGAACAACCGCGGCAGGCTGAATCGTTCGGAGCGTCCTGCACGGAACGAGTATAATCCGGAACCTCTCGCGGTGAATATTCCACAGGCGGCGTCGCAGAATCAGAATTACCGCGCCGTGCTGTGGACGGGGAACCGCCTGCAGATGGCACTGATGAGCATTCCGGTCCGCGAGGAGATCGGCCTGGAGGTACATGCCGCCGTCGATCAGATGATCCGGGTGGAGGAAGGGCAGGCTGCCGTGCAGATGGGGAGCGACAAGGATCATCTTGGCGCTCAGAAACGCCTTGGCCGGGGCGACGCGGTCTTTGTGCCGGCGGGCGTCTGGCACAATATTTACAATTTGGGGCTTCGTCCCCTGAAACTTTCCACCATCTATGCTCCGCCCAATCATCCGATCGGAACCGTCCAGCATACAAGGGCGGACGCAGAGGCAGCCGGGCACTGAATTTTCACGGAAAAAAGGAGCGCCGTGCAGCGGATTTTTCGCTGGCGGCGCCTCTTTTTTATAGAAAATCGGAAAAGGATCCCGCGTTCCGGGGAGGAGGCTCTTCCGGAACCGCTCCCCGCCGGTACGGACGGCGCGTCGTCGGGAACCGGCCGCGCGGGCGGAACCTCCGGCAGAGTGTTCCCTCCGAGCCATCTGTAAAACGGGTTAAAATCAGCGCACTTCATACCCCTACCAGAATGGGTAGGGGTATTTTTTGAAAAACCACCCGTTTGGAGGATGCTTTTTTTCTTGCCGGTCTATATGCTATGATATGGATATTTTATTTTTTCTGTTAGAATCCTGCTCCGGAGAGACTCCGGCAGGCAGGCGCTTCCCCGCCCCGGCATAAGCGCAAAGAGCGCTCCGGTCTTCGGAAGGTAGAACGAATCCGCCGAACGCGGCGTGTTTGTAAACGAAATTTTCTTGTGATGGGAGAGATTGTCATGTTTTGTGAAAACTGCGGAAACAAGATCCCTGATGAAGCCAAATTCTGCCCCGTCTGCGGCGCGACGACCGGATCCGCCAAGCCCGCTTACGCCGCGCCGGAGCAGCCCCCGGTCAGACCCGCCGCTCCGGTATACATCCCGCAGCAGCCTGTTTCCTATGCCGCCCAGCAGGCGAATCCCCCTCTCACGGTCGGACAGTACCTCGGTATGTACCTGCTGATGTGCGTCCCCATCCTGAATATCGTGCTGCTGTTCATGTGGGCTTTCGGCGGCTCGGTCAATCTGAATAAAAAGAATTACGCGAGGGCCGTGCTGATCCTGTTTGCCGTCTCCGCGGTCATCTGGATCATCTTCGGCGGAATCTTTATCGGCGCCCTGAGCAGCCTTATGGAAAGTAGCTACTATTCTTCCGATATGTTTTATTATTGACGGCCATGGCGGAGACCGGAATACAACCTCTCCTCCAATGGCAGATCCGCGTGCCGATCTTCCGGAATCCGGTCATTCTGAGGCAGCTCGGGATCGCCGTCGGCATTCCGTTCGGTCTGCTTACGCTCGCGGTTGTGCTCCTTTCCGGCGAAAGCATTTACGCGCTATATGCGCTCGGGCTGATCGCCGCGCTTCTGTTCGTTTCCTGGCTCCTGATCATGGCGCTCTATCAAGGGAAATATGAGGCCGAATTTATCCTGGACGACCGCGGCGCGCTCTGCCGCACCCAGAAAAAACAGGCGCGGAAAAACAGGGCCGTCAACAGCCTCGTAACGGTGCTCGGGCTTTTATCCGGCAGGTTTTCGGCCGCGGGCGCGGGGATGCTCGCGCAGTCGCGGCAGTCGGAATACCTGGAATGGAGCCGCGTAAAAAAGGCGTCGTTCCACCCGAAGGGGCGCACCATTTTGCTGTGCGGCGGTTTCGCGGAGACGGTCGCGCTCTTTTGCACCGAAGAGAATTATCCGGAAATTGAGGAATTCGTGCGGAGAAAAACCATGCAATAAAAAGGCGGTCCGGCCGCCCCGGTTTTTGATCCGCCGCAGCGGGCAAGGTTCCCCGAAAGGCGCGAATATGAGACAAACGCACAAGATTCTTCCCCGCATCCTGATCTCGCTGCTGGGGGCCGCCATGATCCTGATGGGGATCTCCGGAATCCTGCTGGGCTTTCTCGGGGAGAGCGCGCCCGGCGTGATCACCAATATCCGCCGCGAGGGCGGAGAACGTGCGGACGCCGTTCCCGGCAGATATACCTACAACATCAGCTACACCTTCACGCTGCCCGATGGAAGAGAGATCGACGGAATGACCAAAAGGATCGGGAGCGCCGTCTATGTAAAAGCGGACGGCACCTCGGCCGTACGGATCCGGTACTTCCCGTTCTTCCCCTATCTCAGCGCGATCGAGCACGACACCGGTCTGCGGGGAGAGCAGCTGGTTCTGATTCTGGCGGGAAGCCTCCTGATTTACCTGATGAACCGCGGAACAAACAAACAACGAATTCGTCCTTCCGCGCCGCGGCCTCCTTTTTGATCGGAAAAGGGCAATGACCTCCCACGGCCGGAAAATGAAAAAGCTCCGAAACGGCGAAAGTTTGCCGTTCCGGAGCTTTTTTGCTTATTGTACCTCGTACATGCCGTGACTGTGCATATAATTGAAAAGCTCTTCCCCATGGCGCTGCTCGTCCCGCTGAATGTGCTGGAGCGTCTGCCGGACCGTCGGGTTCGCCGCCTCAAAAATTCCCGTATCGTAGGTCCCGGAAACGAATTTTTCGGTCGCCAGCAAATCGTTGCAGAGCATCTTATCCCCGGTATTGCCCATCGCGCCCTGAAAGTTTGACTGAGGCGTCTTCGACGCCTCCTGCTGTTTGGAGGGCGGCGCCTGATAGCTCTGCTCGCTCTGCTTCGGCTCGGCCATATCCGGCTGCTTGCCCTGAAGCATCTGATCTATCATGTCGTAATGGTGCTGCTCCTCGGAGGAGATCGTCGTGAAGAGCTTTTTCAGCAGGGGATCCTCCGCCTGCCCGGAATAATTCTTGTATTTTGCGACGCAGAGATCCTCCTGCTTTTTATCGTCACTCAGCAGCATCCGCTCCTTCTGACTCAATTGAATTTGTTCCTGCATGGCGCTCCTTTCCGCGCGGCTTCCCTCCCCTTTTCCGGCTCCGGGAATCCCGCGCCTTCCGCTCCTTTGCGGCAGAGCGGCGGCCGAATTTGAAGAGAATGGTCTCTTTTCTTTCCTATTCTGGCCAATACAGGCGGGATTATGTATGCGCGGAAGAGATTTCCGGCAGGAAAACCGGCGGCGTTTTCCCCGCTTCCCGGTAGGCTGCGGCTGTGCCTTTTTTCCCGCGGAGGCGGATTCTCCTATCGGAAAGCCGCTTTTGAGAGCCGCGCATGGAACAAAAAAATCCGCCGGCTGAGAACCGGCAGATTCCTTATGTTGTGATGGTAAGCCTTCATGCTCATGGGAAAACCGGCGAATAATCCGTGCTCAGGAGGCGACCGGAGCGGCATTTGAAAAATCCGTCTCGAGAGCCTCTCCTTCGGCGAGAGCGGTCGTCCCGGAGTCATAGGGCTTTCCCTCCACCGTCAGGATCACCTGATCCGTTCCAAAATAATAGCCGAAGGTATTTGCGATGCTCCGAAGGATCATTTCCTCACTTTCGGGCACGGTTTTGATCTCCGTGAGAAAGGCCGCATTCAGGTCTACGACGACCTTTCCGTCGTCGCCGAGCATGAGGCTGTTGACCTCCGTACTCCCCAGAAGAACCGCCGACGTCCCGGCCGGAGCTTCCTTATATGCCGCCGCGAGGACCTTTCCGGTGTCGTCGTTCGTGCGGAACTCCACTTCCCTTTCCTCATAGACGATCCCGCTGCCCTCCGCGTCGGGGTAAAAGAACCTCACGGTCTGCTTCAGGGGTACGTTTTTTTCGACCGCGCTCAGCGTGGAAGAGATCTCGGTATCCCCCATAGGATAGACGACCTTGACGAGCCCTACGCCCTTGGCATAATACTGCCTGGAGGCGTTGTCCGTCCCCTCCGTGGTGACCTCGACCGCCGTATAGTCCCCGGAGGGCGTGGAGATCTGCGCCGAAACGCTCGTGATTGTCCGAGTGCTCCCATCCTCCAGCGTCCAAGTGGTACCCACGGCGATCGGCTCCATCAACAGGACCTCCGCCTCGTCCGCCTTACTCAGATAATTCTGCCGGTAATATGTCTCCCCGCGTGAAAAGGTCTGCAGGAGCTTTCCGTCGGAGACGGAGAACACCTTCGCGACGACCGTGCCGCCGTTGTCGACCCTCTGTTGGAGCCGGGTCTCCGAGGTATAATCGTTGTAGGCCCGATAGGAAGCGTACTCGTTGCCCGCGCCCTGATAGGTGTAGCCGACGTCTTCCTCAATCGGGAAATAGTCGCCGACCGTCGCGCTGCCCTCCGCTCCCGGAGAACTCTCCGGGAGCGAGGACGACGAACTGGGCGTGGGGGTTCCTTTTCCCCAGCAGCCCGTGAAAGCCGTCAGAAACACGCAAATCATCAAAAGGGCTACAATTTTTTTCATCCGTTTTTTCCTCCATCCATATGGTTTTTTGATTTTGGAAAGAGACTTCACCATTTTTATTATAATCTCTTCCTTCTCTATTTTGTTCGGAAAACAGGAATTTTATTCCGGAGGGGAAAACCGTTTCCCCCATCCGCCCGGAAGGCCCCCTCAAGTGGGGGAATTGCGGGAAGGGCGGGATTCCATGTTTCCTGTCAAAAAGCCGAACGCGGATCTTCCGTTTCCCGGGCCGGCAAAATTTTTTCTCCGCCGCGGGGCCGTGGACGCGGAAGGCGATCCGGTATTCTTCCGGGCCGCCTTCCAAAAACGCAGGGTTTTTCGCTCTCTCCAACTTTCGTAGGAGAGGTTATTTTCTCCGATTTCCTCCTTTTGGGCGATGCCTTTTCTTCTCTTATTTCTTAAAATGAGGAGGAAAGGGGGCGGATTCATCTATGGAGGCACTCGGAAAACGCCGGAATCTGCTGGCCGCGCTGTTTGCCGCCGGCCTGCTTCTTTCGGGCTGGTTCGCCCTGCAGCGCGCGGCGGAGGCAGCGGCTGTCTTCGGCGCCGTGAGCGCGGCCCTGCTTGTGCTGCTGGTCGTGCAGATGCGCCGGCTCCATGACGCAAACCTGATCCGGAACAACTGCATCCTCTCGGTACCCTCGGCGGTGATCTCCCTCCCGGGCAGCGGGGAAAAGACGGCGGAAGAGGAGACCGTGGTATCCACGTTCGGCGTGCTGATCGGAAGCCGGATCTATAAATGGGGGTGCGATGGCGTGCACGGCGTGCGGCTCCGCTCGATCGAAATCGGCCGGGAGCGGATGCGCCTCTGGTTCGGCGACGGGGACAATGCCGCCCGGATCGAGCTGCTGCACGGGATGTCGGACCTGCGGACCGCCATGGAAGTGAGTCGGAAGCTGAAGCATGAGACCGGCATCGAAGCCTCGGTCGTCGGCTGGCATACGGAGCCGGAGTGATCTCCGGAGGGTTTGTTTTTTTCCGGAAACAAAAGTTCCGCGCCGGCAGACGGATGCGGGCGGCGGCCTGTTTTGTAAAATATTATTATATTAGGAGGGATCCCTATGTTTTGTAGAAATTGCGGGGCGCTTCTGCCCGATCATGCCAGATTCTGCACATCCTGCGGCGCAGAAATTCCCGCCGCACCTCAGACGGCCCAACCGGCGACGCCCGCTTCTCGGGAAACGGCATCTCCTCTTCAGGAGACAGCGTCTATTCCTCAAGGCATACCCGGCGGGCGAGTCGGCTACTCGAACCACATCCACGACCCGGCCTTCGCCAAATATATCAGGAATTCCAACCGCTGGTCGGTCATTTTCGCCGTGATTCTGGCGGTGATCGCCGTCGTCGGGTCCTTCATCGCCGGAGAGTCGGGCTTCGACGGGATGGAAAACCCCGAGGCGCTGTTGATCGGCCTCGGCGTCGGCGGGATGTTTCTTGTCATCGCGCTGTTCACCGTTCTATGGAGAAAGCGCAGCCGCACCTGGGACGGCGTCGTTGTGGACAAAACCGTCAAGAAAAAGAGCCGTCACAGAAACACCGGCGGCGACGATGCGGACGACTATATCGAATACTACACGGAATACGCGGTCGTCATCCGTGATGAACGCGGAAAGACGCACCGGATCGTGCATGAGGACAATGCCACCGCCTACAATTATTATCAGGTTGGCGACCGTCTGCGGCACCACGCGGGACTCAACACCTACGAAAAATATGATAAATCGCGGGACAGCGTCATCTTCTGCAACGCCTGCGGAACCCTCTGCGATATCCACGAGGACGTCTGCCCCCGCTGCAAGTGCCCCCTGCTGAAATAGGAATCCCACGCCCTCCGACGGAAACGGAGGAGGATTCATGGGCGGATTTTGCGTATGCAGATTCTACATATCCTGCGCCGCCCGCGGCGGAAAGATCGGATCACGATGATAAAAATGCCCCCGGGCCGGCCTTCCCCAAAAGGGAAAACCGCTCCGGGGGCATTCCTCCGATCCGCGTCACCGCCTCCGGGATTTGCTCCGAATCTATTATTGGGAATCCTCCGGCGCCTGCCCGATCACGCCCAGATTTTGAAGAGCCCGTGAGGAAAGATCGTATTGGTACCGGTCGACCTCGCCGTCCGCGATGTAGGATACATAAAACAGGATGGCGCCGTCCTCCATGACAAAGCCCGGATGATCGTAGTTCCACTGCTTGCCGGCCCACTCGTTGCCGAGCACCTGCCCGCCGACGGTGTTGTATTCCTCATCCAGCTCATAATACACGTCCGTAAAGATGTCGACGACTTCCTCCGTATTCAGGTCGTAGAAACAAAGGCCGTCGGTGGAGGGAGTCTGCTCGTCCTTGCCCGGAACCGTGCGGAGAAACACGATCGCGCCCTCTGTCGCGCCGACCACGCACATGGCGTCGTCAATCAGGAGCCTTTCCCCGGAAAGGCCGAGTTCAAAGAGACTTCCGTTCGTATTGAGCAGCTCTGGGTCGCGGAAGCCGGTATAATAGGCCTTCCCGCCCGCAGGATAGACCTCGTTGACCGGCTGCAGATAGGCGCGGTCCAGCCCCGTTGCCTGAGCATAGGTCTCCCACGCGTCGCGGCTC